>JACCDT011369076.1_pt1 | contig 162002 bp, 178 predicted proteins | sample 7446291 | NCBI WGS metagenome assembly JACCDT01 (sample SAMN15323446, study PRJNA562643) | freshwater metagenome | isolation source: river surface water | place: USA:Blue River Watershed | collected 2017-08-17 | reverse complement strand
ATGGAATAACTAAGTCTAATGAGATATTTAAGAAAACAACATTAGGTTTAGTTGGTGTTTTTTCTTTATGGCTTATTTTAGCTACAGTTAACAAAGATTTGCTAAGTGGAGACGTGGGGTTGGACGCTCTCAGGTCTGTAGCTGGGGTTTCAAGTAATGCTAACAATGGTTCACAATCAACATCAACCATTAATCGTCCTGCTTCTGGTGAATCAAGAGCATGCGATCCAGTTGATGTTGTTAAAGCTTCTATTGCGTCTGCTGGGGGGATATGTGGTAATACAAGCTGTGGTATTTTATCTGGTTGTAAGTATGAACAATATCTTCCAATTATAAAAAGTGAGTCGGAGCGTTTAGGGGTTGATTATAAAATGATAGTTGTAACTATGTGTAAGGAATCTTCTGCTAACCCAGAAGCTAATAATCAAAATCCAAACGGAACATATGATTGTGGTCTTATGCAAATTAATCAACCAGGACCTTGTGATGTTGCTTCACTTAGAGCAAACACTACTTCAAATATCATAAAAGGTATAGAAACAATGAAAGATAAAATGAGGTATACGAATCAAGTTTATCCTGGCTTTCCAAATGTTAATGGTATTCCGGTTGCGGGGGTTTTTGCGTCATATAATTGTTGTTCTAATGGTACAATTCCTAATTCTCAAAGCGAGAGTTGTAAAACATCTGACGGCTGGCCTGCTATTCCAAAATGGGCATGTCCAATAGATCCTGGAACTGGAAAATTCAATATGTGCGGGGTAAAATCTTATGCTTGTGAATTAACTGCTTGTCTAAAAAACGTACCTTAGTTAGATTTTTTATGATTACTAGGATGAAGATGTGCTAATTTATTCTTCATATATACATCTTGGACATAACTAATTACATTACTCACAAACCAATAAAGTCCAAGTGCTGAAGGAAGTACAGCTGAAGAAACTCCAATAATTACAGGAAGTACGTATAGTAACTGTATCTTCATTGACTTCATAAAGTGATCTTGAAACGATTCTTCTTCGTGTGATTCTTTTTTCACAACCATATCAACTGTTTGACGACGAGCAAGTATATATGATGAAAGTCCAACAAGAAGGGCGATTGGGATATTTTTCTGTGTTACATCAAATAATCCGAATGCAAATGTATGTAATGTGTCTGGGAATTTTACAAATGAGTAAAGTGATTCTGGGTCAGAAATTAAACCTTTTGAAAAAACGAAGTACAGAGCGAAGAAAATAGGGATTTGAAGTATGACAGCAAAAATACTTGCGAAAGGATTAACCTTTTCACTTCTATACAAATCAATCATCATTTTCGAAGCTTCTTGTGGTTTTGTTTTTTGAAGCTCTTTAATTTTATTCATTTCTGGCTCTAAACGCTTCATAAGATACTGAGTACGTAGTGCTGAGAGGTTAAGAGGGAGTAAAATAAATTTTACGATTAAGGTAACAATAACAATAGCAGCTCCAATATCATGAAGTGGTACAATGTTTAAAATAACTACTAGAAGATTATAAACTGGTTCGTAAAAAAGTGTGTGAAACATAATTATTATAGTGTAGCAAATGCTTTAGCAATTTCCTCTTTTATATTTGAAAATTGTCCGGATAAGGTAGTTATTTTTGGATATACAATCACCAAGTTAGAAGTTTCTGGTTTTACCTCACGTATTATGTGATATATTTTTCTTTTAACTTTATTTCTATCTACCGCTCTTTTAATACGTTTTTTAGCAATTACACAAGCAAAACGTGATAATTGTGCAGGTGAAGCTGCTATATCAACAAAAGTACCACGAAATATAATACGTGGCCTTAGTCCTACAAAATCCTTTTTTGTAAGTCGTTCTGATTTTGGAAGCATATAAGTTTATTAAAACTTATTTTATACTGACAACTTCTTACGTCCCATACTTCGGCGACGTGAAATTACCCTACGTCCGTCCTTAGTAGCCATACGTACTAAGAAACCGTGAGTTGTTCCTCTCTTCTTTCTTTTTGGGTTATATGTTATAGACATGGGGGTATTCTACATGAGAAAGTGTAATAAATCAACCTCAAAAATAGGTGTTGTGTTTTAGGTAGTTGGTGAAATTTTTTTAAATTTAAAATTAAAAATTAGGAATTTAAAAAAATTAATATAAAAAATCATTACTAAATGTTTTTTACCAATACGTCAAGTTGTAGCAATTTGAAACGCGTGTATACTAACAAGTAATTATGGACTATCAACAACTTTGGAATAGTGCTTTGTCTCAAATTGAGATAGAACTTTCTCGAGTTAACTTTAATACTTGGTTTAAGAATACTCGTATTATTGATTACAAAGAAGGGGAGGTTACTATTGGTGTTCCTAATGAGTTTGTTAAAGATTGGCTCAATCAAAAATATCACAAATTTATTCTCAGAATATTACGCACTATTCACGAAGGTGTTCGTTCTGTTGTTTTTACAGTTGTTAAACCAGAAACTTTACAAAAGAAATCCCAAAATATAACCATAACAGGACAAACTCTTCCGCTTCAAGATTTATATGTTAATAAAGATGATGGTTTAAACCCTCGTTATACATTTGATACTTTTATAGTTGGTTCTTTTAATGAGGTTGCTTACGCTTGCTCTCAAGCAGTTATTAATAATCTTGGTATTGTTTATAATCCTCTTTTTGTTTATGGAAATACTGGTCTCGGAAAGACTCATATGATGCAGGCAATTGGAAATACAGTTAAAAAGAAATATCCAGAAAGAAAAGTTTTTTATACATCTCTTGAAAAATTTTACATGGATTATGTTAATGCAACTAATCTTAATAAAATTAATAGTTTTAAAGAAAAATATCGTAAATATGATGTTTTTATTATGGATGATATTCAATTTATTAATGGTAAAGAAAGAACCCAGGATGAATTATTCCACCTTTTTAATTCATTATATGAAATGAATAAACAAATTATCTTTTCATCTGATAAACACCCAAATCTTATCGTTGGTCTTGAAGATAGATTACGTTCACGTTTTAATCAAGGAATGATAGTTGATGTGAATATTCCTCAAGTAGAATCACGTCTTGCTATATTACAATCAAAAGCAAAAGACCATCATGAAAAAATTCCACAGGAAGTTCTTCAATATATAGCAGAAACAATACAGGGTAATATTCGTGAATTGGAAGGGGTGATGACCTCTGTTTTAGGTCATATACAAATTAAACAACAAGCTATAACATTACTTGATGTAAAAAATCTTCTTAAAAATAGTGTGCGTGCTAAAAAAAGTATATCTATTCCAGAAATTGTAAAATTAATTGCTGATTATTATCATATACCTGATGTATATATTTATAATAAAACGCGTCGTAAAGATGTAGTGAAACCTCGTCAAATAGTTATGTATATATTACGTGAAGATTTTGATATATCTTATCCAATGATTGGAGATAGATTAGGGGGTAGAGATCATACAACAGTTATTCATTCATATGAAAAAATTAAAGGTATATTAAAAGATAATCCACAATTAACAAGAGAGGTTGAAGATATAAGGGCAATGCTTTTATAAAAATATTTATTAAAAAAATTATAAGATTAAAATCTTATAATTTTTTATTTATATTACTGTTGTGTATATCTCTGTGGATAAATAAATAATAATATATTAATAACTGTTATGTTATTTTAATAAATATTTAAATTTTATAATTCTATCCACATTATGAATTTTTATAATTTTATAAATTAAATTTTAAATATTTTCGATAAGTTGTTATTTTATAAGGGTTTTTATATAATCTCCACATCATCCACAGACCTATACTTAGTATTATATTTTATATATACTAAGTAATATGAAATTCGAATGCAAAGGAGATGTTTTTATAAAAGCGGTACAACAAGTATCACGAGCTAGAAGTAAAGTACAATCTCAAAACTACCTTCAAGATATACATTTAGAATTAGATACTCATCTTCTTACACTACGCGCAACCAACCTAGAAATTTTTTGTGAAAAAAGTATTCCAGTAAAAGGTTCACTTAATGGTTCTTGTTTATTACAAGGTGAAACACTACTTAGAATTATTTCAACATTTCAATCACATGATGTAACACTTACTTGTGAAATTATAGATGGTGTTTTTTCTATAACAACAGAGAAAGGGGTAATAGAAATTAAAACAACAACATATGAAGATTTTCCAAAACTACCAAAACAAGGTGCAATAATAGGAACTCTTTCAAAAGAAAATATAACAACCTTGTTTAAAGATGTTTCTTTCTGTGCCGCAACAACAGAAATAAAACCAGAAATTACATCTGTTTATATTTATTCAAAAGATGATTTTATATATTCTGTAGCAACAGATTCTTATCGGTTAGCTGAAAAAAAGATTCCAAATAATAGTAATGTTGAATGTTCATTATTAATTCCACAAAAACACATAGGAGAAATAATACAAATTATAAATGAAGAAACGCAAGAATTAACTTTATCTATTAATGAAAGTATTTTTTCTATCTCTTCCCCAAATTTAACTTTATCAATTCATACCATTACTGGACAATTCCCTGATTATCAACAACTTTTTCCAAAAGAATTTACTACAACAGTTGAAATTTCAAAAGAAGAATTAGGAAAAGCTTTAACTTTAACAACTTTTTTTAATGAGCAGTATTCACAAGTAGAATGTATTTTTACAGATTCAAAATGTACATTACATAGTAAAAATGAGGCTGTTGGCCAAGTAACACATACTATAAATACATTAAAAAAAGGTGATGATATTGAAGTAAAATATAATAATAAGTATTTCCTAGAAGTATTCCCACACATAGACGGAGATATTATTAATTGCATGTTCTCAACCCCAAACAGACCGATGTTTATTCGTGGAACAAAAGATATTACTTTCACATATCTTCTTATGCCGTTAAATAGGTAAGTATGGATGAATCGTTATTTGTAAAACACTTAATACAGATAAAAAAACAAAAAAATTCTAAAGAAGAAGTAATTAATTATATTAAAGAAAAAACAGGAATTGATTTAAACGATAATATGATAACTATTTCAAAAAAAGAAGTTATATTTATAGTTTCATCAGTATTAAAACAAAAGCTTCATCAAAAGAATATTAGTGAAGTTTTAAAAGATAAGGGGTACTCGACCAGATTTTAAAAATTAGACTTTATTTAAATACGAGTGGAACCAAAGGTTCCACTCGTATCGTATTATCTAATATCTAAAACCTATCTATTACATCTAGTTCGTAACTGTCGTTGTCCCAATTTCCACACCAGTTGGTACATTTGGTAAAGTTTGTACTGATTGGCAAGGGTTACCATTTTTATTAATCCAATTCTGTATTCCAATATCCCATAAATTATACTGAGAGTCATTTGTTGGATTATTTGGATAAGGTCCATCAGGATTATCTTTTATAACAGAATTAAGTATTGTATGTAATCCATCAGAAGAACAATAGTTACCTCTTAAAATCGGTTTAGACGACGTGTTAGGTAATGGGTCAGGAAAATACTCAACTGATGATGTTCCGATTGCTACAGCCATAGCTTTGTGCCAAATAGGAGCAAGTACAAGTCCAGCCACCTTCTTATCAATTGGAGTATTATCATTATTACCACCCCAAACACCTACAACAACAGAAGGTGTATATCCAATAACCCACAAGTCACGATAATCATTTGTTGTACCAGTTTTAGAGGCAACAGGTCTATCTCCAAAAGAAAGTGGGGAGTTTGCCCCATAAGAAGGTATTTTTGCCTCCTGGTCAGAAAGAACACTGGAGATAAGTGCAGCCACCGATTCAGAAATAACTTCTTTATCTTCAGTTGAGAATTTCTCTAGAATTGTTCCATCAATATCTCTGACTTCAAGTATTCCTTGCGGTTTATTATAAACACCCTTATTAGCAAAAACTCCATAAGCGTTTGTTAGTTCAAGTAAAGTAATTTCCCCACCACCTAATACCATAGACAGCCCATAACGAGCAGGGTCTGTAATAGTTGATAATCCCATCGACTGAGCTAAAGTCACAGCATTATTTAATCCAGTAAGATAAAGAATTTTTACTGCAGGAATATTCAATGACTGAGCAAGAGCATTTCTAAGTGAAATAGGTCCACGGAATTTATCATCAAAGTTAACTGGCATATAACAAACAGACTTATCCGTAGTTGATTTTAAGGGATTACCATATGCATCACACAATGTACTGAATTGAGTTGGAACATCAAAAACTACAGTTTCAGGTGTATAACCAAGCGAGAAGGCGGCAGCATAAACAATTGGTTTGATTGAAGAACCTGGTTGACGTAATGCTGTTGTAATATTAAATTGACCAGGAATTTCTGTATCAAAAAAATTACGAGAACCTACCATAGCTAATATTTGTCCAGTTCTTGGATCGATTGCAACTAGACCAGAATTTTTTGCTTTAAATTTCTTTTCATTTAAAAGAGCTCCATCACTTATAATATCTTCAAGTTGTTTTTGTAAATCATAATTAACAGTTGTTATAACTTTCAATCCTCCATTTCTTACAACATCCTCACCATATTTTTGTTCAAGGTAATCACGTATATACATAACAAAATGAAGAGCTTTACCACTATTTGATGCATTCTTTTCAAAAACTACAGTTTCCTTTTGAGACCTATTTTTTTCCTCCGCAGTAATATATCCAAGTTCAAACATTCTTTCCAAAACTAAATTTTTTCTTTTTTCAAGTAAATCAGTATGTTTTCCATAAGGAGAATAGTAAGTTGGTGATTGAGGTAAAGCTGCAAGATAAGCAGCCTCAGTTAACGTCACATCTTTTGCATGTTTATTGAAATATGAAAGAGAGGCTTCCTCAACACCATAAATGGTTCCTCCATACGGACTCTCATTTAAATATATTTGCAAAATCATATCTTTAGAAACTTCACGGTCGAGTTTAATTGAAAGTACTATTTCTTTTATTTTTCTCGTAATAGTTTTTTCTCTTGTTAAGAGTGCATTTTTTACAACTTGTTGATTAATAGTTGAACCACCTTGTGAATAGCCACCAGCAGTTAGGTTAGCAATAACAGCTCTAATAAATGAAGTTGGTCTAAAACCATAATGTTCATAAAAATGTGAATCCTCAATAGAAATTGTTGCTTGTTGAATGTAAAGATTCATTTCAGATAAATCAACTTCAGTTCTTTTAATATTGTCATGAATATTATAAAGAACTATTTTTCCGGTACGATCATAAATCTTCGTCGAATTTGCAACATACCTGTTTTCAAAATTATTGAAATCAGGAAGTTGTATTGTAGATAACCAAATTGCTAATAAAGCAAAAAAAACAATACCTAAAGAAATAAAAACTAAAAATATTTCTCTAAAAATTCTATTTTTTACCTTAATTTTCCTAGTTGAATAAGAGGAAGTCATATGAATATGTTAGCATAATACTTAAAGAAATACAGGGTATATGTTAGTATTAAACCTATGGACAAAATCATTACAGATGAGAAAAAAATAGATGAATTACTTACTCGTGGAGTGGAGGATATTATTGTAAAAGAAGAATTAAAGTCTGCTTTAATGTCTGGCAAACAATTACGTATAAAACTAGGTGTCGATCCAACTGGAGGAAAGATACATATAGGAAGAGCTGTGCCACTTCGTAAATTAAGAGAATTCCAAAGACTAGGACATCAAGTTGTTTTTATTGTTGGTGACTTTACTGCTCAAGTTGGAGACGCTTCAGATAAGACAGAAAAACGTCCAATGTTAACACGCGCCCAAATTGATGAGAATCTAAAAGATTATAAGAGTCAAATTTCTAAAATTTTAGATATTTCAAAAACAGAATTCGTATACAACAACGACTGGCTTTCAAAACTTACTTTTGGAGAGATAGTAACACTCGCAGAATGTTTTTCAGTACAGCAAATGCTCTCCCGTCGTAATTTCAAAGATAGATATGATAATGGCACCGAAATATCATTAAGAGAATTTCTGTATCCGATAATGCAGGGATATGACTCTGTAGTTGTAAAAGCCGATGTAGAAATAGGGGGCAATGATCAATTATTCAACTTAAAAGCAGGAAGAGTTATTCAAGAGCAGTATGGAATGCCAAAGCAAAGTGTAGTAACCTTATCAATGTTAGATGGAACAGACGGAAGAAAAATGTCTACGTCATGGGGTAATATTATTTCTATTGTGGATGATCCAGATATGATGTTTGGTAAGGTGATGTCTATACATGATGATTTGATTATAAAATACTTTTTACTTTGCACAGACATGTCACTTGAAGATATACAGAAAATGGAATTAGAGCTTAAGAACGGAGCAAACCCGCGCGATATAAAAATGATACTAGGGGTAGAATTGGTAACCCTTTATCACACGGAAAAAGATGCGGCATTAGCCAAAAATTCATGGGTAGAAACTTTTTCAAAAGGTGGTATACCAGAAAATATAATAGAAATTAAATCAACAATCGAAAGAGAAATAGTAGACCTACTTATTGAAAATGAAATTGTTTCATCAAAAACAGAATGGAGAAGATTGGTAGAGAATAATGCAGTAGCAGATGAGAAAGGAGATGTTATTAAAGATGCGAAAGAAAAAGCAAGAAATGTAATTTTAAAAATTGGAAAGAAAAGATTTGTAAGAATAGTGGTTGAGTAGAATTAATTTACGGCCAAGCCGCGAACTTACTAGTTCGAAAGTAAAAAGTCTGTAAAGTATAAAGTAAAAACAAGAAACCAAATGTTTCTTGTTTTTTACTTACTTGACAACTTTTAACTTTAAGGACTTTAGACTATTTATTCTACCAATCATCATTATCATCAGTAAATGGAATATCAAGTGCATTAGCATCTTCGTCATCATCATGATTACTACTAAAGATAATAGTTTCCTCCTCAACAATAATTTCATCAAAAACACCCTCTAGGGCATCTGGATTTATTTCCCCCACAATTTTTGGTTCTTCTTCAATAAGCATAAATAAACAATAGTATTAATGTATGAAAAGATAACATCTTATTTAAATCAATGCAAGTAAAAAATCAAAGTTTATTAACAGTAACTATTTCCAAGAGATTGTCTTCCTGTGTGCACTATGAGTAAGAGCTATAGCAATGGCATCTATTTCATCGTCTAGTATGCCACTTTTCATTTGTTTTCCAAGGATTTTTGGAATCATATGAGCGATGTCAACCTTATTTGCTTTGCCATAACCAGTCACAGCGACCTTAATTTGAGGGGGTGAATATTCATGTATAGTCACATCATTTATATGAGAAAGATAAATACATATACCACGAACTTCCGCCACTGTTATGATAGTTTTTTGATTTGTGGTAAAGAATAGTGTTTCGATTGCGAGCTCATTTGGTTTGTATTTTTTAAGAATTTTGGTCAACTGTTCTCCAATTTCTGCCAGACGTACTTCAAAGCTTTCTTTTTTAGAGGTAGTTATACATTGTGAATGAATTAATTCTTCTTTGTTTCCATTTTTATCCAAAATACAAACACCTAATCTATCAAAACCGGGATCGATACCAATAATGCGGACAGTTGGATAATTCATAGAGATAGTATACATATAAGATATATTAGATACTAGATTCAGCATCAAATTTGTCTTTGACAACAAGACAACTAAAATGTAGATTATAAATAATTGTTCTTAAAAGGAGAATGTCGTGTCTAATAGTTTGGAGGCACTAAGGAAGATTGATAACTCAATCACCGACCTACTAACAAAATTTTGTTGGTGGTCAGATATTCATTTTGGAAAAGACAATGTATGGTGGGCAAATACAACATTCATTTTTTTGTTCCCAACATTTGACGCTTTGGCAATTTTTTTTATTGATGACAAAAAAGAAGCAACCATATCCTATTTTTTAGGAGCATGTTTTGCTTCAATAATAGTTTTATCTATAGCTAATAAAAGTTCATTCATAAAAACAATCGTTTCAAATGCGAAGAAAAGTCCAAACAAAAACAGGACAACGATTGAAATGATGGTTTGTAAAGTTACATCAATAATCAGTTTTTTTATGTGGCAGGCAATAAATAACGTCTCCAGCTCAATTCAATCATCAACAACAAATAATCTAGTATTAGCAATAACAGTCATCACCTTTTTCTATTTTCTTTGTACCGAACCAATACCCCCGGCAGTTAAAAGAAGAAAACTTGAAGAAAAGGAATTAAGAAGAGGCCAACTTCAAGCAATCAGAAGTGAATAATCAGGTCAAGGTCACCAAGTATAAATTATTGGTGACGTTAGAAAAGTAGACAGCACCAGTAACAGGGTGCTGTTATTTTTTAAAATGAAGAATTGCTTTTTCTGTAGCCTTTCTACCACGAGGAGTTCTTTCTATCATTCCGATTTGAAGAAGATACGGCTCCGTAACATCAGCAATGGTTGCCTCTTCCTCACCGGTAGATGCAGCTAACGTATTAATACCGACAGGGTTGCCATTAAATGTATTAACGAGAGCATCCAATACCATTCTTTCTGATATGCCAATACCGAACTCATCAATTTCAAGTAATGCGAGGGATGTATCAACTACGTCTTTATCAATAATTGCTTTATGTACCTGAGCATAATCACGAGCACGTTTAAGATAATAGTTAGCAATACGTGGAGTGAATCTTGAACGCTTTGCTATTTCAAGCGCAGCGTCATTTGGGATAGTTATTCCTAAAATCTTCGCACTGTTTTCTACTATTGTTGCTATTTCATCCTCGTTATAATATTGAAGACGATAAGTGCCTCCTGAGAAACGTGAACGAAGAGGGGATGACAGAAGTGATATACGAGTCGTTGCACCGATTAATGTAAAAGGTGGAAGGTCTAGTTGTATAGTACGGGCGGACGGACCCTTACCAATAACAATATCTAATTTACCTGACTCCATTGCTGGATAAAGCACTTCCTCAATCATTTTATTAAGCCGATGAATTTCATCAATAAACAAAATATCACCCGGGGTGAGGTTGGTTAAAATAGCAGCCAAGTCCCCAACTTTCATAATTGCTGGACCACTAGATAATTTTAAGTTCGCATTTAACTCCTTTGCGATTAGATGAGCAAGTGTAGTCTTTCCAAGTCCTGGCGGACCATATAAAAGTATGTGTTCTGGTGGAGTATTACGCTCGCGTGCTGCTGTAAGGAGTATATGGAGGTTCTTTTTTATGGTTTCCTGACCAATATATTCAGAAAATTTCTCAGGTCGAAGAGTACTGTCTAAATGTCTGGTTTCTTCGAGTTCAATTGTAGGGTCTAAAGGGGTCATTTTGGGTTATAAAAAAGTATTTGACAAAAGTTTTATATATGATATAATAGATACAGTTCATACGGATTTTGTCAATAAATGAAAATCGATGTGTATTTTGTAGGAGAGACGTAGAAGTGAAAATTCACCAATTGGTGATGCTGAAAAAACAGCCGTCCCTCTTTCCTACAAAGTACATAATGATTTTTGTTAACGAACAAACGACGTATGAATCTTTGTCAGAACCTATATATCTCTAAACAATCGGGAGTTTCTCCCATTTTCTATTTCGAAGGACGGTCTGGTCGTACTTGTTACGTACTGTGCCTATCCTCACGAAGGATTATTCTTCACCAAGGGGTTGCTTAGAGGTATATGGGTTTTTTCATTTCCAATAAAACATCATCTACTTTGTTGCAACAGATTTTTGCTGAAATGTTTTGTTCCCTCGCTTTCTAGCTACGGAACTCTTCGAAGCCAAGCTTCTCGATACTCGTACATCTTGGTCTCAAAAATCTGTTGCGCCTCGTAGCTAATATTTTATTTAAAAGAAAGTGATAGTTTAAAGTCCAAAGTTACTTTATGGATTTTTGACTTTATAGACTTTCGACTATAATCTATTCAGCGTACAAATCAACTACGCGAGAAACTTCATCAAAGGAGGTGATTCCCTCCAACACCTTAAGTATAGCATCCTCGCGAAGTGATGGAATTCCTTGATTTTTTGAAGCAATAACAATCTCTCTTTCACTTGGATTAGTGATTAGAACCTTTTCAACCTCAGCATTCATAACTACAGCTTCAAATATTCCAATACGCCCTTTGTAGCCACTTCCGGCACAGCTTAAACACCCAACCGCATGAAAAAGATTGTAACTAAGTTCTGGTGAGTGTCCCAACATTGATTCTATCTTTCCAGAAGTTTTCATTTCACCTAATACATTAGTTATAACTCGTGCCTCTTTTTCATTTGTTTCATACTTTTGTTTACATTCATTACATAATTTTCTTACAAGACGTTGAGCAAGAGAAAGTGAAAGGGCACTCGCAAGCACTTTTGGATTTATTCCTAGATCAATAAGTCGGGGAATTGTACCAGCAGCATTATTGGTGTGAAGGGTTGAGAATACAAGGTGACCAGTAAGAGCGGCGTTGATTGCAACTTTTGCAGTATCTTCATCACGAATTTCACCAACCATAATTACATCAGGGTCCTGACGAAGGGCAGCACGTAATCCTGCCACGAATGTATAACCCTTTTTTACATTTACTTGTGTTTGATTTATTCCTTCTAAATGATATTCAATAGGGTCTTCAATCGTAATGATTTTTATTTCTGGATTATAAGTCGTATAAAGAAAAGCATACAAAGTCGTTGTCTTTCCACTTCCTGTTGGTCCAGTTGTAAGAATTACCCCGTTTGGTTTTCCTAGAGCATATTTCACGGCCTCGCGTAATTTTTCCGGGAAGGCGATTTTACCAAGGTCGGTCACCGCATTTCTTGGATCAAGTAAACGCATAACGAAACTCTCACCATAATTTCCAGGAATAACCGAAACACGAACATCAACTTCAACGTCACCAAGATTAATACCAAAACGTCCATCTTGAGCCATGGCACTAGTTGAAAGTTTTAATCCCGCGAGTAATTTGAAACGACTAGTTATACTTTTTAGGTCTTCAAAATTAAAGAAAGATATATCTTGAAGTACACCATTCATTCTATATCTCAAACGCACCTTGTGCTCTTCTGGTTCTATGTGTATATCACTCGCACCAAACTTAAGTGCACCAGCAATAATTAGTTCTATAAGACGAGTCGTTTTATAAACTATTATTGATTTTGCTAGATCGTCAAAAACTTTCGTCATCTCAGGTACAGTGTTGAAACTCGCCATTAACTTAACCATTTTTTCTGGTGTGAGCTCAAGCATTCCATTTTCAACCTTTAGACCCATGTGAAGGTCAGCGTAGCGAGAATAAGCATGTTCAAGGGAGGCGTGTGAACACATAAACAAAAGAAGTTCGTAATTATTTTCTTCTAATGGTTTAAGTAAGGCCTCCATTTTTTCATTTTCAGGTGACAATGTCGCCACATATAATTTTCTACCGACGAGTTTGAATGCAACTAGTCCCGCCGCCCGAGACTCATCTTCTTTTAGTATAAGTAATGCATCTGGTTCAGGAGCAAGACCTCGCAAGTCTATATAAGGTAAATTATATTTATCAGAAAGTATCTTAACCAGTTCTTCTTCTTCATCTTTACGAAGGTCAGCTAACTGATTATTTTGTTTTTCATCATTAAAGACAATTGTCATGTATATAGTATATAGGGACTACAGATTAGGGACTAGGGGATAGATCAAGCAGTCATTATCTTTTGGTTTTAATTCATAAATTAAATACAAGTAAAAACATTTTTTGACTCCTATCAAATTATGTTGTATAATAAAAAAAGACTCAACCTAATTTGGCTTGCTAGAGAGGTAAAATTTTTGCTAAAGGGGGGGACATGAAAAATTTTTCTAAACATGTAAAAGCTGCGGCTCTTTTTTCTTTTGTTTTTGTAGCTGTCTTCACTTTATTTTTTTATGAAGAGGAAACGATAGAGGATCACCTTGCAGGACTCATGACTTGTGTTGTTTTGGATAATTGTAATATCCCTACAACTAAGGACAGCGTTTCCGGATTGGACTTTCTTGGTATTTACCTCAAAATACCCGAGAACAATCTCAAAATTAAATACATGGTAGGAAACGGTGTCGTTATAGTTGTTCTGGTTAGTGACGAATTAAATCAAGTTACACTTACCGATATTGATTTTGATGGAAATGTCGACTTGGTTGGTATTATAAAAAAAGGGGACGTGTCAAAACCAAGCAATGAAGATGTTGTTTTTTGGCAAAAAATGTACAGCAAATCTTTACAAATGGCTTGGGAGAGGGTTGTTCCTAACGAAATAAAGGAGGCGTTGAAAAATATGCCGACCGAATATGATAGTCCAGTAAAATCTTCCCCAAAAAAAATAAAAGTATAAGAAAATTAATCGTCTAAGACGAAACGGCACCAAAGGGTGCCGTTTTTTTATGAGTCGTCTTTCGCATCAACTAGATGCCGTGAACGCGTCTCCGTACTCTTGTTTGACTCGTCACTATTATTGTGTTATTGTAAAATTATTGATCTTTCACAAAGGAATTATATGAAGTTCTTAATTTTAAGAATCTCTTTACTGCTCGTTCTTTGTTTTCCGGTTACGGTTTTTGCAGAAGGACTACCACAAGAAATGATGGGAAAATTTTCTATCAAGGAAGTGGTTCTTAGGGCACAGGTTGATTTGGTCAAAAATGGCATTTCTTCACGTGTTAATCCATTGAAGTTCGTTGTGGATGTTATTCCTTCCTCGATTATCCACCGCTTGATTGTGGTAGAGAATTTGAGCAAGTACGACATGACATCTGGAAGAATTTCATGGTTGTATGAACACATCGGGAAGCATGGTTTCAGAATCCTTTCCACAAAGATTAGTAACGCGAACGCAAAAGGAGTTCTTCAAATTACAGAGGGAGGTTTCGATTACGTATCACCTCTCTACAAAAAGGCTGGCATTGGAAATAGTTTTACTAGTGCCGCAATTGATCCTGTGACCGCAGCGAAGGTAGCAATACTTTTCGTTGATAGTGCTTTGGCAGTGTTGCGACCCGATGAATTGTCGCGCGTTATGAATGACGATGTTTTGTTCCATGATTATGTGGCGTCAGCTTACAACGGAGGTATTACTTATGCACTTCGCACATTAAGAAATGGCAAAGGGTTCATTAATGGCGACAAACAAGAAACAAGGAATTATGTTGCCAAGATGAGAATCGCACGCTATTCAGTCGACGTCTAAAATTTTTAACCAAAACGGCACCCAATCGGTGCCGTTTTTCTTTTGTATATAATATGATAGTGTTGTGTCTAGACGGGGTGACTAGGTTTTCTACCACCCTTTGTCTGTTGTTTTAAACGAAAGGACTTCCATCATGGAACCCAAAAAACATAAAGAATTAGATTACAGAGATTTGTCTTTTGTCGAAGCATCTCTCAGTTTTTGGTCAAAAAAGGGAATACAGGGATTTATAAGAAGTGGTCTTGCTTCTGATTTTGTCAAAGCAATAAGAAGTCATGGTTTTGACATGGAAAAGACCTGTAAAATTCTTAGAGCACTTGAATATTTTGGTTGTGCATATGACGATGAAGTATCTTTACCACAGGCACTTCAGATAATTTCCTTAGCCCCCACAAACAACACAAAAGAATGGAATCATTTTTTTGGTATGTTGACCACACTGAGTGCAAATTCAAAATATTTTGAGGAGAAAGATTTTTCTTGGGTGGAGCGTGACTCGATTCGTAAATTAATTGGACTTGAACCAATTAATCCGATATTCTCAAACGTTCAAAAAGGTTCAGGGGAAATTGTTTGTCGAAGAACAGGGCATTGTTCAGTTTGGGCAGAGCCAGAAAAAGGATATCGATATGCAACTGACGAAGAGGTTTCAGTTCTAATTGTGCAGAAACTAGATGTTGTTGTTATGTATCTCCCTAATTATGGATGGGTAAGAATAAAAACATCTGGTAATGTGAAACTAGCAGACGAGGTGGGTGCGCACAGTTTCTTTCATGATAATGTTTTTTATATTCCGCTGGTAAAACTTTAGCCAGTATGAACGAAACGGCGCCCAATCGGTGCCGTTTTTCTTTTGTTATTTATTTAAAAACTTTTGCAATTCTTCTCTCACCACTTCTGCATCATCCCACACTTCTTTTGTACCATTTGGCCCCATAATATAAGGATCAGTTCCTTTTCCTGTTATAAGTATAGTGTCATTAATTCTCGCAAGAGTAATTGAATAAGCGATAGCCTCTCGCCTATTGATTATTATATGAGGAGTATGTCGTGTCACACCACTTGCTACTTCATTAATAATCTTCATTGGAAGCTCATCATATGGGTCTTCATTCGTAATAATAATTTCATCACAGTATTCATCAGCAATTTTGCCGAGCACAGGTCTTTTCCAAGTATCGCGCCCTCCTCCTGTTGAGCCGAGAACCGCGATTTTGCGTGATGAAGAAAATGTTTCGTATAGTTTTCGAAGTGAGTCATCAGTGTGAGCATAATCTACAATGACAGTAAAATTTTGACCACAATCAACCCTCTCTACTCTTCCACGAATAAGGTTCAGAGATCCTATTCCTTTTTTAGCGTCATCAATTGAAATACCAAGTTCGGACGATAGAGTCAGTGCCGCTAACGCATTTGAAATATTGAATTTTCCAGGGAGAGGGATGGTGATATTCTGTCCTTTGTATTCGATAATACTTGAAGTGTTGTTTTCTGAAAGTATGTGTACATGCTTAAGTGAATAACCAATATTTTTTTCAATAGGAGAAATAAGAAATGAGTGAGCGTGTTCGTTATCCACATTCGCAATCGATAAACGCACTGGTTTTTTACTTTCCGCCAATCTTTTCACAAGACGAAGTTTGCAAGCTTTATATTTTGCGAATGAACCATGACTCTCAATATGTTCAGGGGAGAGATTTGTGAAAATAAGAGCATCCAATTCTATTCCCGTATGACGGAAGAATCTTGCCCCTTCAGATGTCATCTCGATAATTGCATATTCACATCCAGCATCCACCGCATCACGCAAAAATTTCTGTGTGAAGAATCTCCCCGGCATTGTCATTTTATATTTATTTGGTCGAGAGTCAGTGTTAATTTTAAATCTAATTGTTGAAAGTATCGCAGTTTTTTTACCAGCTTCTTCTAAGACTGCATTTATGAATTCTGCGGTGGACGATTTTCCTTTTGTGCCAGTGACACCTATAACATAGATATGTCGTGAAGGTTTACGATAGATAATTGTGCCAGTGACCGCAAGGAGAAAATGATAAAAAGGTTGAAAGAAGTGATAGATCTTTTTTGGGATTAATTTTTCTATTGTGCGAAGGAGTTTTTCCATATTATTGTAATTGATGCAAAGCCTCCTTAATCAATGTGCTTGTAGATTTTCCTTCAGTGTTTAATTTTTTAATTGTTTCACTAATTTCTTTTCCTGAGTAACCTAGAGTTTCAAGAGCAAGACGAACCTCGTAAGTCGTATCTGTTTCTTTGGTGCCAACCAAGTGAGAAAGTTTACCTTGCAGTTCTATAATAATTTTTTCTGCAGTTCTTTTACCAATTCCAGGAGTATGTGAAAGAGCTTCTACATCTCTACGTTCTATAGCGTCTGCAATTGAAGAAGGGGAGTGAATAGACAGCATAGAAAGTGCAGACTTCGGGCCAATACCAGATACAGATGTTAATTTTTCGAACAAGAAAAGATCACCCTCATCTTTGAATCCAAAAAGTGTTAATTGATCTTCACGCACATGAGTATGTATATACAGAGAAACTTCTTCACCAACCACAAGAGAAAGAAGAAGAGGGAGTGGGGCGAGAATTTTGTACCCAACACCAGACACATCAAGGATGAGAGTGTTGTCTTTAATAATAAGGGCTTTGCCACGTAGGAATCCAATCATAGGCGTAGTATATAGGTTTTAGGGATTGTGGACTAGGGGTAAAATAAAATCACGTAACCTGTGTTTTAGGTTACGTGAAATTCGAGAATTGTTTATTTATGAATTTGTGTTGCTAATGCAAGCACTTTTTCTGGAACGAGGTATTCATGGTTGCCAAAGTCCTTCACTCTTTCAGTGATACTTGAAGCAACCAAGAAATCAGACACTGTTGGAAGGAAAAGAGAGACATTTTTCAAAGTAACTCCACTGGCAAGAGCCAGACGTTTTTCGTCACCAATGTTTTTTCTTATCTCTTCAAGTTTTGCCACGTCCGGCGCAGATCCAGTTTTCGTTCCACTTGTAGTAATAACGTCAACCAGTTGTCCTGCCTGGTCGCATGATTTCTTCAGTTCTTCACCACGAATGTCTGGGTTAATGTATTTGAAAGCAACACCACCAAATATTTCGATTGAATCAAAAGTGCCAAAGCCGTTAATCCCAAATCTTTCTTCAGGAGTTGTGTCTATCCAAAGAGCATTAAGTCCACGACATGTGTTTGCTACTCTTCCTAAAGAACCCCAACCATTCATTCCTGTGATATCAAGAAAATTGATACCAATCCAAATTTCAGGGAATTGTTTTCTTACATGTTCATAAATATCGCACAGAGAACGAAAGTTGATTGAGTGTCCAATAAGAAATACTCCATCTGCTTTGTTTTTTATCGCAATTTTTGTATTACCGATTGCATGCCCAATGCCTTGTTGTTCGAACGGATCAATGCAATGAATTACAGGGAAGAATCTTTTCGTAGAATTAATGCCCATGATTTTTACCTCAATATAAAGGAACAATAGGTATACACTATATAGTTAAAGGGTTTATGTCAATAATAATTATTTTTAGGGAAGTATTAGTATAACTCTTGAGTAAATTACTTTTATATGTTAGTATAATTTTACTTAATTAAACATATGGCAATTACAAAAAATGCAAAAAGAGGGGTACGTGTAAGTGAAAGAAAGAGAGTCGTTAATGACAAACTTCGTCGCACACTAAAAGAAGCAGTAAAAACTGTTCGTAAGGACGTTATTGCTAAGGATAAGAAGGCAATCAAGACTGATTTGTCACTTGCTTTCAAGGCGCTTGATAAGGCTGCAAAGAGAGGAACAATCAAGAAGGGGAATGCTGATAGAAAGAAGAGTAGATTGGCAAAGGCAGTGGCGAAGTTGGAGAAGTAATACGATGCGAATACAAAAAACCACCGGGAGGTGGTTTTTGTTTGGTATACTTATCTAATGAATAAAAAAGTATTTATTTTTCGTGGCTCACCAGCAAGTGGCAAAGGAACTATTACAAAAGAGTTTATGAGTACTATTGATGGGCGACTTGCTTATCTTGAGTTAGATAAATTCCGATGGGGTTTTCATTTAGGACACAGAAAGATTTTGGATATTACAGAAGATGAACATGAGTTTGCATATAAGAACTATCTTTCCATTTTAGAAAATTATTTAAAAAATGGAACATACACTATTGTAACCGAAGGTCTTTTTTCTTGTGTAAAGTCTGGTCCTCATGGCAGTATGAAAGATATTTTAGAATTGTGCGAAAAATATAATTATGAATATCATGCGTTTCTTCTGTGTGCTGATTATGAAATATTGTGGGATAGAAATTTAAAAAGAGAATATTCAGTTCCTGAAGATGAATTTAAGATGCTGTACGATTATGTTATGGAAGGGGAAATGAATAATGAAATAAAGATAGATGTAGGAAATAATAGTGTTGAAGGTTCTGTTAAAAAAATAAGAGAGTTTATTTAACTCGGCAGGAATCTTCGACAAGTAAATTTTTGTCGTCACAAAAATTTCTCGCCTCCCGCTCCTCGTTGTTTTTGTTGCTACAAAAACATACTCCGGACTTTCGATTCCTGACGTACGACAAGCAGTTGTCGTACTCCGAGAGCACAGAATACAAAAAGACCTCTCAGAAGAGGGGTCTTTTTGTATTCTGTGCTCTCGGCAGGAATCGAACCTGCATCGCAAGTACCGCAAACTTGAATTCTATCCATTGAACTACGAGAGCGATTGTATGATACTACACTATTTTAACGCTTTTGGCTAGGTTTAGCTTAGAAACATCGTTTGTAATTCCTGTAGACATTCTGGAAGTTGAGTGAACCCAGCAGAACCATTTAAATGTTTTCCACCGTGCACAATTACCAAATCACATTTTAATTTTTCTGATAGAAAAGCTGCATCAGAAAGGGGGACGACAGAATCATCATCACCATGAATAACAGAGAATTTACTGCACTTTAAGGTGATAGCTTCAAAATCAAAAGGTTTATCGAGGAAGTGCTCAATTTTTTCAATATTTATTTTTTGTGATGGACCAGAAACTAAGACAGCTCCCGCAATTTCTGTACCTAAAGTTTTTTGTTCTAGGTAATGTAATATAGTCGGAACACCAAGACTGTGGCCGACTAAATAAATTTCATCTTCATTGTTTCTTTCCACCAGGCGACTAATTTCTTCTATCCATTCACCACAAATCGGATTTGCCTCATTTGGCAATGATAGGGAACAAGCATATATGTCCATCTTTTGTAGTTCACTCATAAGCCAAGGACGCCACCCGCCATTTGGTGTTCCTTCTAGTCCATGTATCATAAATACTTTTTTCATATCTAAAGAGTATACACTGAATGCTTTCACTAATTAATTTACTTTTTATTATTTTATGTGTATTATAAAAATATAACTAGCAATAGTTATTTATCAAGAGTGTGGCGAGAGCAACTGGCTCAATGACCCATCAGCAACCACTTAGCAATAAGAAGGTGCTACATCCAGCCAGATAATACGCAAGTATTAAATGGAAAGATAAAGACTAGTCATCTCTATCTTTCCTCATCTTAAGTGAATGAGGAATTTTAATTTTTAAACGTATGATAAAAACAGCAGAATTCGTGAGTCCTATGCACCCAGATAAAATATGTGATTATATCGCAGACAGTATATTAGATGCATATTTAGAAAATGATAAGAACAGTCGATGTGCAATCGAAGTGATGGGAGGACACAATTTGGTTACTATTAATGGCGAAGTAACATCATTGTCAAAACCAAATGTAGAAGATTTGGTGCAGAGTATTGTAGGAAATGATTTTAAAGTGTTGAGTAACATCTCATTACAGAGTCCACAAATAGCACAAGGTGTAGATACAGGTGGTGCAGGGGATCAGGGAATTATGAAAGGTTATGCAACGAGTGAAACAGAAACTTTTCTTCCACTTGAATATGAACTCGCTCGTAATCTATGTCAAAAAGTTTTTGAAGTGTATCCATATGACGGCAAGACGCAGGTAACTATTGATAATGATGAAGTTACTACAGTAGTGGTCAGTTTTCAAAATTCAAAGAATGTAGATTTACTCCCACTCGTCCAAAAAATAATTAAAGCAAAAGAGTATCTCATTAATCCAGCAGGGGAATGGGACTTGGGAGGATTCGACGCTGACACTGGATTATCAGGAAGAAAACTTATAGTAGATAATTATGGCCCAGAGCATACAATAGGGGGTGGATCTTTTTCAGGTAAAGATTATACAAAAGTGGATCGCTCTGGTGCTTATGTGGCCCGAAAGATTGCAGTTGAATTATTAAAGAAACATAATGCAAAAGAAGTCGAAACAAAAATTGCATATGCAATCGGAAAGAGTGAACCAGTCATGGCAGTTGCAATTATCGACGGAGTAGAAAATGAAATTACAGGGTACGATCTTAGTCCAAAAGGAATAAGAAAGGATTTGAAGTTAGATGAAGTTAAATATAAAGACACATGCACTTGGGGACATTTCGGAAGAGGTTTTAGTTGGGAATAAAATTCAATAAATAATAAAAACCATGCACATGTGCATGGTTTTTATTATTTAGTTTTTGTCCTCTTGCATTTTCTCCAAACTAATTTCTATTTTTTGTAGAATTTGTTTTTCTTTTTGTAATTCTACTAACTCTTCCTCTATTTCATCTTCTGATTTTTCAATTAATTTTTTATCATGCTTTAGTCCAGACATAATTATTTGATCTCCAATAAATACAGAAACAAAAAGACCTGTCATGAGCAGTATAAGGAGACCTAAAATAGTAGAACCAGGGCCAGAAAAAAGTACTTTACCCCAAGATGTCATTACTTGTAAGTTATCTGCTGTATGCCAAATACCTCTCCAAAATAGAATTACACCAGTGCCACCTATAAGTGAATAAACTAAAGGAAATCTAGAAAGCCCTCCTCGAACATGATCCTCTAATCTATCAAAAAATTTAATTACGAAACGCATAATAATTTAATTTTAACATACATATATATAATGATGTAATGTTTCAAAAAATATAAAAATATGATATAGTAACGCTTAATCGAAAGATTATAGGGATAGGTGGCTGAGTGGTCTAAAGCAACAGTCTTGAAAACTGTCGTCTGAGCAATCGGACCGTGAGTTCGAATCTCACCCTATCCGCACAAATGAAAAATACCGAGTTACTGCTCGGTATTTTTCATTTGCTGTGCGGTTTACAAGGTAGTAAACCAAACTGCTTTGGTTTACGGAGGTTCGAATAGGGGTCGCGAAACTACTTCGAACGAAGTGAGGTAGTTTTGTGAACGAATCTCACCCAATCCGCTTGAATAGAAAAAGTACAAGGTTACCACCTTGTACTTTTTCTATTCACAAGCGATGTATTGTAGCAAGTGACCTGCGTCACTTGCGAGAGATGAGAATAGGGGTCGCGAATCTGCTTCGAGTGAAACGAGGCAGATTTGTGACCGAATATCTCACCCTTTGCTACACCTCCATTTCCACAGTACAATATACCCATGAAAACCCTAAAGAAATTTTTAAAGTATTTATTAGTTTTAATTGGTGTCCTTGTTGTCTTGTATTCATTGCTAATTATTTTTATTAGACCATCATTGGATAGAGACTGGACCAAAGATCAAGAAGTTTTATCATATTCGGAATTTAATGGTGATAATGTTCATATTAAAAATATTAGAAATATAAATTACAGAACAACTACTGATTACGACGTTTCTTTTTATGATAAAACTTTTGATTTAAATAAATTAGAATCAGTGTGGTTCATGGTCGAACCTTTTTCTGGTCATGGTTTTGGGTTAGCTCATACTTTGGTTTCTTTTGGGTTTGAGGGAGGGGAATATGTTTCTGTCTCTGTTGAAATAAGAAAGGAAAAAGGAGAGTCCTATTCTCCACTTAAAGGAATATTGAGACAGTTCGAACTTGTTTATGTTGTGGCTGACGAAAGAGATGTAATTAAGCTGAGATCAAATTATCGTAAGGACAAAGTATTCTTATATCCTATAATGACTGAAAAAGAAAAAATGAGGACGCTTTTTGTTTCTATGTTACATCGTTCCAATAAACTTTCTCAAGAGCCAGAATTTTATAATACTTTAACTAGCACTTGTACAACAAACATCGTTTCTCATATAAATGATATTACAAAAAGTAGAATTCCTTTAAGTTATAAAGTTCTAATGCCTGCGTATTCTGATGAGTTGGCCCAAAAAATTGGTTTCTTAGACCAAAGTATTTCAATTGAAGAATTGCGTAAAAAATATATGATAAACGAAAAGGCCGAGAAGTATGCAGATGATAAAGATTGGTCAATAAAGATTAGATAGTGAGTCGGCTTATAATCCTCACACTTAATATTAAATTATTTATTTTTATACCAGGGATATAATTATGAATATAAAATACACAGGATTAGCTACGGCATTTTTACAGGAGGTGATATCATTATATAAAACATGAAAATTCATATAGATAAATTACTACAGTATAAAAAACATAATGTACATATTGTTATTGCTGTGGTAGTTTTCTTTTTCCTGGGTTATCTCCTTGGTGAACAAGTACAAAAAAATAATTTTAATAAATTTATTAGTACGTTCAAAAACGTCCGCGCTGGTGGTAATTTTTCCTTGATTAACCCTCTTCTTGGTTCTGTTTCGTCTCCGGCAACAGATGTCGGTATTTTTAAGGATTTAAGAAATAACATTACTGATTATTTAGAAGAAGAAAAAAGTAATGGAAATTTATATGAGTACTCATTTTATTTTAAAGATTTAAATTCTCCACTTTGGTTTGGTGTGAATGAAGGGGATAGCTTTTCCCCTGCTAGTTTATTCAAATTACCAATAGCTATCGCTGTCTACAAACAAATAGAAGGTGATAATAAATTCTTAAATAAAAGACTTATTTATACAAAGGAGATAGCAGAAATTAATAAAAAAATAACAGGGAACAATGATAGTAATCTAGTTATCGGTAAGGATTATTCTGTGGAGGAACTTGTTCAAATAATGCTAGAATTTTCTGATAATGGAGCAAAAGATCTACTTTTGAATTTTTTGCAAAAAGGATATGTTGATGATTTGTTTAATGTAACAAATTTGTCCAACCCCATTTATTCAGATACTTACAAAATTTCCTCAAGAGAGTACTCTTTCTTTTTAAGAATGCTATATAACTCTTCATATCTTAATGAAGAGCATTCAGAATATTTATTATCACTTTTAACAAAAAGCACCTTCAAAGAAGGGATTGTTTCTGGGATTCCAAAAGACATCGTTGTTGCAAATAAATTTGGTGCTTTTGATACAGAGAAAAAAATTTTACTTCATGATTGTGGAATTGTTTATGTTCCTGAAGACCCTTTTATTATATGTTTTATGACGCACGGAAAAGATATACCCACACTCTTAAAGATAATTTCCAATGTCTCTAAAATGGTTTATGAACAGGAAAATAATTAAAATTTTGTAGTATACTTATAAGTATATGAAATACCTCGGAATAGATTTTGGTTCAAAAAAAGTTGGTTTCGCACAATCAGATGATGATGGACGTATGGCCTTTCCTCTTATGATTGCACCGAACGATGGAACATTATTAAAAGATACTTTGGAGCTTATTCGTGAAATGAAATTCGGTACTGTTGTAATTGGAGAGAGTGTAGATGGAAATGGTAAGCCAAACAAAATAGCAAAAGACGCTCGTGCTTTTGGTTTACAAATAGAAAACGGAATAGATACTATTGTTGTGTTTGAAAAGGAATGGTACTCAACTGTCGAGGCTCGTAAACAACCAGGAAATGAAGGTAATCATGAAGTGGACGATCAAGCTGCTGCAATTGTTTTACAGAGATACTTGGACAAGATAAATGGACCAAGCACATCCGACGAAGAGTTTATTGGAGAAGAAGACGATGAGGAAGAGACGTCATCAAACGATAATTGGTAATTAAAAGCTAAAAATTATTTTATTTATTTTTTGTCCAGGACATGAATCTGTTGATTCAGTTACGAAATTTTAACAGGTCGCCGTACTAGATATACGTCTTCCTGTGAAAATTTCTATGCTTCGCGTACCTAAAACAATTTTTAGCTTTTAATAAATAAGAAGATATGGTAAGTTTATCTATATATGAATGAAGAAGAAATAAAAAAAGAGGAAGATATAGCTATTCCACAAGAAATTAAACCTGTATATGCAACCATTGATGACTTTGCAAAAATAGAAATAAAAGTCGGTACAGTGCTTTCTGTCAACGTTGTAGAGGGTGCAGATAAATTATATATTCTTCAAGTAGATTTTAACGAAGAAAAACCTCGTCAGATATTATCTGGTATTCGTCAGTTTACTCAACCTGAAGAACTACTGAATAAACAATTTCCATTCGTGACAAATTTAGCACCTCGTATGTTACGCGGACACGAATCACAGGGAATGATACTCGCAGGAAGTGATGAAAATGGTCTTGCTCTATTTAACCCATCAAAGAATTTAATAAATGGAACTAGACTCAAATAGCTAATCATTATGATAAAAAAAATGGTTTCCTGGGTAGAAAAGTTTGCTGAACACAAAAGATCAGAGGCTATTTTGTTTTGGGTTGCTTTTACAGAGTCATCATTTTTCTTAGTTCCACCAGATGTATTGATTATTGCAATTCTCTCTCATCATATAAAAAAAGCGTGGGTAAGAATCGCAAGTATTACTACAGCAGGCTCAGTTCTTGGTGGAATATTTGGCTACGCAATTGGGTATTATTTTTATCAATTTATAGGATTGCCTGTAATCCAGTTTTATAACTTAGAAGAACAGGTCACACATGTTGGAAAACTTTTTAACGATAATGCCTTCATGGCGATACTTATAGCAGCGTTTACTCCTATTCCTTATAAAGTTTTTACTATTGCTGGAGGTCTTTTTTCTATTAATTTATTCACCTTCATTGTTGCTTCTATTATGGGAAGAGGGGCAAGATTTTTCTTAGTAGCATATTTATCAAATAGATTCGGTCAAAGAGCAAAGCAAATGATTTTAAATAAAGGAGACAAAATTTTGTGGATTGTGGGCATACTTGGGTTTATAGCAATCTATTTTTTCTCTAAATAATATATACTAATAGTAATGACACATCATATTTGTATAAACGATGACTATATTGTTTTTGATAAGGAGATGATACCAATCGGAAAGCACCTTATTGAGAAAGAAGTTACCCGAGCAATTAATGAGGTACTTGATATGATTGTACACAAAATAGGAAAAGATGAAGTTGTTGTTTGTGGACGGGGGGACGCAAAGAGAATGTTAGGAAGAAAGTTGGAGGATAGGTTAGGGAGAAAGGTTGGGTATGAGTAGAGAATGATATACTGGACATATTATGAATAAATTTGAGTCACCACAAAATAATATTGAATCTAATCCTGAACCACTTGAGCTATTAGAAAAAGCAACCCTAATGAAACTCAAAGAACTCTATCCAGGCTTTTCTGATGACGCTCTTAGGAGTATTAGAGGATCATTTCTTTATGATATTTTGCATAGTTTAGGACTCCCCCCATTTTTACACCATTTTACTTCTGAAGAACAAAAGGAAAAAATTATAAGTGTCCTTGGGGTTGACTCGGTGGAAAAAGGTATAGATAAAATACTAATAAATATACAAAGTGATATAGTTGAATTTTACAGAAAGAAACTTGGTAGCCCTACACCAAAAAAAGATATTTTAGAGATGTAGGAAAAATGGGGACAAATAGGAAACAATACAAAATACACAGGATTAATCCTGTGTATTTTGTATTGGTGCCCTCGCGTGGAATCGAACCACGAATAACGGCTTAGAAGTCCGCAGTTATATCCATTTAACTACAAGGGCATATGCACCCTAGTATACTAGCAAAAATTTTTGAAATAAGGTAGTATTGTAGTACCAATGAAGGGAGATTAGCTCAGTTGGTAGAGCAGCGCTTTTACACAGCGAAGGTCAGAGGTTCGAATCCTCTATTTCCCACAAAAACAATCAGCAGAATTTATACTTCTGCTGATTTTGTTTTTTTGAGGAAATAGAGGATTCGAACTGAGGTGCTAACGAAGTCCATTTTTGTTTACAAAAATGGTAGCACCGAAGAGGGGTCGCGAAATAAGGAGCATGGCGACTATATTTGGTGACCGAATCCACAATGCATTAACCCTCGCATCTCCCCTTAATTTCTGCTAGTATTTACAAATATGAAATTCCCTATTCTCTTTGAGAACATACATGCTGTTGTTATTGATAAACCAGCAGGTATTATTGTGCACCCTGATGATAGGCAAGAAGAATATACAATTGCAAATTGGATGAACGAAACCTATGGTGTTAAAGGAATAGGGGACGCAGGGCGCGAAGGGGTCGTTCATCGACTAGACCGCAATACAACCGGAGTACTTGTTCTTGCAAAAGATAATGTTGCATTTACAACATTTAAAAAACAATTTCGTGACCACACAGCTCGTAAGGTATACAGAACAATCGTAGAAGGGTATATTAAGCATGACACTGGAATGATCTCACTTCCAATTGCAAGAGCGAAGAGTGATTTTCGTAAACGTACAGTAGTAGATATGTTCTCACAAGACGCTCGAGGTGAAGAAAGAGAAGCAATCACTCGTTATAAGGTATTGGCTCGCGCAACGGCACCAGATGGCAAGAATTATTCATATGTTGAATGTTATCCATTAACAGGAAGAACTCATCAGATTCGTGCACATTTTCGTGGTATACGTCATCCAATTATAGGTGATGATTTGTATGGTTCTACATATGGAAAAGACGTTGCTCCACGCTCTATGCTCCACGCATATTCAATAACTATAGAAATTCCAGAGGAACAATCAGGTAAAAAGACAGAGACAATTATTTCAGAAATTCCAAAGGACATGAAGGATTGCTTAAAAGCCCTTAATTTCCCTGTGGATTTATAAATTAAAACATAAGAAAGAAAGAGGAAGCCCTCTTGCAAAACATCAATTTTTGTGATAATATCTCTCTACTAAGACATTTCTATGAAAACAACAATAAAACTAACACCTGTCGACATTCCTTCACGTAAGGAGCTAGATTTCTCATCTGGAGATGTTGTTCGTGTGTGGAATAAGATTAAGGAAGCTGATGGAAAGACACGTCTTCAGGCTTTTGAAGGTATGGTTCTCGCTCGTAAGCATGGCACAGAAATTGGTGCTACTTTTACTATTCGTCGTGTAGCTTCAGGTGTAGGAGTTGAACGTGTATTCCCACTTTACTCAGTTATGATTGATAAGATTGAACTCGTTCGTCGCGCTCGTACTCGTCGTAGTAAGCTATACTATGTACGTGACAAGGCACTCCGTGATGTCCGTCGTAAGTTGAAGAAGGACGTACGTGTAATCAAGAAAGGGAGTACAACAACAACAGAAGCAGTCGTTGAAGAAACAGTAGAAGAAGTTACAGCATAATTAAAAATAAAAACTCGTCCAAAGACGAGTTTTTATTTTGACATATTTATGGTAGTATTTTAATACTTCGAAAGAAGAAATATGCCCGGGTGGCTCGAGAAGCTTGGCTTCGAAGACATCTGTAGCTAGCAAGCGAAAGATGCTAATTGGTAAAATATTGCAGTCTACCAATTTTCTAAATATAATATGGCAATATAAAGTGTAGTAAGGTTTTTAAAAATAAAATATGCCCGGGTGGCGAAATTGGTAGACGCACTACCTTGAGGTGGTAGCGCTGGCAACGGCGTGCTGGTTCAAATCCAGTCTCGGGCACAAAATAATAAATACCTATCTTGTAATCCAAGATAGGTATTTATTATTTTGCTAACATAGAAGCAAGTGACCTGCGTCACTTACGATGGATTTGAATAGGGGTCGCGAAACTACTTCGAACGAAGTGAGGAGTTTTGTGACCAAATCCAGTCTTGATTAAAATATATATATATTAATTTCCTCCTTCCTAAAACTCTAAAAATGTGTTAGAGTAAAGTCCTAATTCCATGCTCCACACAGGAATTACACTCAAATGTTTTGTAAAAAATGTTCGAAGTGAGATGGTGCCTATAGTGTAATGGTTAGCACTAGGGTTTGTGGAACCCTCAGTTCGGGTTCAAATCCCGATAGGCACACCAAATGAAAAATCGCTGTTAAGGCGATTTTTCATTTGGTGTGGCTATCAGTAACAATGTCCAAACATTGTTACGTGGGATTTGAACGAAACGTCGGTTTACGAAATTGAGATGTAAAAATTGGGTGCAGTATTTTTACATCTCAATTTTGTCGACGTTTCTCGGGGTCGAGGTTAAGAGGTTTTGTTTAAGTCCAAAGGACGAAAAAAGAAAACCCTTAACGGTGACCAAATATCCCGATAGGCACACCAATCAAATCTATTTTCGTCTCCCGATGCGATTTACTAACCACCTTTAGCGAATTACACGGGAGGGTAGAACTGGTATAATATATTGATATGGAAGACCAAATTAAACAGATACAAGAGGAGTTGGGAGTAATCAAAAATCGTAATAAAAAGGTAGAACAAAATAAAGCATGGGAAACGAGTTTATTCCGTAGGGTTTCGATTATTGTAATAACCTATATCGTTGCTTCGGTAGTAATGTATTTTATTGGAGTAGAGAAGTTTTTACTTAATGCACTTATTCCAACTATTGGATATTTACTATCTACACTTTCGCTATCTTTTCTTAAGAATTGGTGGATAGATAAGTTTTCTAAATAATATATGGAAGTAAAATTTTTTTTTGGTATTGCTTCATCAATTCTTGCAGTTATTTGTTTTAACTTTTGAAACAGTTGCGGATTATCAATTAACAGATTTTATTAAACAAAAAACAGGAGGAATTATGCAAACTGGTTTATGGAGGTATTCAAGACACCCAAATTATTTTGGTGAAGTGACTTTTTGGTGGGGTATATTTTTGACAACTGTTTCATTTTCAAATGCAATTTTTATTAACCTTGTTTTCCTTGTGTCACCATTAACAATAACTTTTCTTATTCTTTATGTATCAGGTATTCCAATGTTAGAGAAAAAATATGATGATAATAAAGATTTTCAGATTTATAAGTCCAAAACAAAAGCATTTTTCCCTTGGTTTCCTAAAAAATAATTCATTCTGAAATAAGACTTTTTGGTTATTTGTACAATGTAGTTGCGTTTTATAATTTGGTGTATACTCTAATCATTATGGAAACAATACAACAAGAAAAATTGCCAACAAAGATATATCAAGAAAGGGTATCTGCAATGCAGGGAGCTTTGGATAGAGTAATGTTTCTTATTCAAGAAAGTGATAATAAAGTTGAAGCGTCTAGGAAGTTTCTAGAGGAAGTCAAAGGGAAAGATTATCGTTTGGAACAAGCTGCTGCAAAATTGGTTGAATATTTTGAATTACAAGAAGAACTTGGAAAAAGGGAAGGCGAAATTACAAGATTAGTGCCTGATGCAGTAAAAAAATTATTATCTAGAAGTGGTGATGAAAAATATTTAGTCACTGCATAAAATAAAAAATCATGTCTACTAGCTCTTTTAATAATTTCAATTTCGAATCTGCGATTAAGTGGCACTTAGATCAAGTTAGGAAACTTCGCGCCCCAACTGGATTATTCACCGCGTCAGCATCTGATGTAACTACTGGTTATAACAAAGCATGGTTACGTGATATTTATTTCATGACACTTGGATTTAAGTACACAGGTGAAATGGATGTTGTAAAAGACACAGCAAAAGCACTTCTTCAAATTCTTGCAAAGCATAAAGAAAAAATAACTTGGGCTGCAACTAATAGGCCGCCATATGCAACTTATCAGTATATACACGCACGCTATAATCCAGAAACATTTGATGAATATTGGGAGGAGTGGGGGAATAAACAAAATGATGCCGTTGGTGAAGTTCTGTATCTTATTGCAGATTGCGAAACTTCTGGACATAATGTTGTGGAGACAGATGAAGAAAAAGAACTTGTACAGATGCTTGTTAATTATTTGAATAATATTGAGTATTGGAAGGATGAAGATTCAGGTATTTGGGAAGAGAATCAAGAAGTCAGAGCTTCTTCAATTGGTTCTGTTGTCTGTGCACTTAAGTGTGCTTCAAAATTATCATATGTAACTATCCCAGAGGGAATGATAGAAAGAGGTGAGGAGACATTGCGCAATCTTTTACCAAGAGAAACATCTAATCGTTTTTGTGATCTCGCGCTTCTCACACTTATTTTCCCATTTGAAGTTACAACAAAAGAAGAGACAGAAATTATACTTTCAAATGTAGAATATTTCCTTACTCGAGATATGGGTGTAATACGATATCGAAATGACAGATATTATAATAAGAATAAAGATGGTTATAGTGAGGAGGCAGAATGGTCTATGGGACTCGCATGGCTTGCAATTATTTATGCGCGAATGGGTAATCTTGAAAAAGCAGAAGACTACTTAGAAAGAGCAGGAAAGACAATCGATAAAGATGGTCTTATACCTGAACTGTGGTATTCACATACTGATAAAGCTAATGATAATAATCCTCTAGGTTGGGCAGAAAGTATGTATGTTGTAGCACTTGTTTATGTTAGGGATTTACTTGCAAAGAATACACAATAATTTATTATCTTAGAGGTTTGGTATACTATATAAATGAGTAAAAAAGACGATGCAATTTTATTTTATGAAGAAGAGTATTATATGCTTTCTAATTTTTCGTCTTTCTCCTTCCCATATAATGGATTAATTTGGATGACAGCTGAACATGCTTATCAGGCTGCAAAATTTGATGATAAAGATATTATTGATTTAATTCATAAATCACTTTCTGCACATGAATCTAAAAAAATTGCACACACATACAATGACAAAATAAGAAACAATTGGGACAAAATAAAAATTTCCATAATGGAAGATATTATTAGAGCGAAAATACAAGCCCATCCATATATAAAAGAAAAACTTCTTAATTCAGAAAATAGAGAAATAATTGAAAACTCACACAAGGATTCTTTTTGGGGCAGGGGTATTGATTTTAAGGGTAGAAATGAATTAGGAAAAGTTTGGATGAAAATTAGATCAGAACTTCAAAATTAATAGCATAAATAATAAAATCATATTATGTAATCAACATATGGAAAACTTAAACATTCAACCTCATCAAATAGAACAACGAGAAGTTACTAAATTTGAAGCAAGAAAGAAGGAAATTTTAGAAGTTTTTGAAGTTATGAAAAAAGTGAATGAATTTATTTCACAAGCTGTGGAAGAAAGCAGAAGACACGGTAATGATTTTGATGAATTTTTAAAAATTAAATTTATTGAATTAGTCGAACTACTTTCCTTAGAATCTTGCTTTGATAAAAAGTTTTCTACAAGTTCGTCATTTAAAGATGGAGATGTTCCTGAATATAAATTGGAGTCAGACTCTATTTATTTTGTCACAAGAGGTGGAATTACTATACGATTGAAAGCAAAAAATTTGAAGTATGGAATTCAAGACGTAGTCCAGCCAGTAACAGAAAAAATTTTCTTTAAAAGAGGGGATAAAATTTTTTATGCACCAGCCGTTGCTGATGATGTTTATGAGGCACGATGTAGCTCATTTGGAAAAGTAATTTTATCAGGAAATGTTGATGATTATTTTCCAACACTAGAAATAGAAGAAGATGACGTTAATTCATTAAGAAGATTTGAATTTCATAGTGGCCACAAAATAAACTGTATTTTTAAGTAGTGGGTGTTGCATTTCATATTAGCATATGCTAATATGAAACTATGGAAAATAAAAAGAATAAAAATGACATGTATCGTGCATTTTCCAATGAAAATAGGGTTAAATTATTAATTTGTCTTGAAAAAGAAAAGAATGTTACTGAATTGCTTTCTAGGTGTGAATTATCACAATCGGCCCTTTCTCAACATTTGAAAATCTTAAAAGATTGCGGAGTGGTTATTTGTAAAAGAGAAGGCAAGCAACAGGTATATAGTATTAAAAATAAAAAAGTTTTAGAGGTTGCTAAGGAATTAATAAAATTATCGTAGTAAATACATAAGAATATGTTACATAAATTATTTGGAAAAAAAGAGGAGGTTAACTACAAAGAGTTAGTTAAACAAGGGGCTTTACTTGTAGATGTTCGTAGCAAGGAAGAGTTCGATATTATTAGTGTTGATGGAGCTATTAATATTCCACTGGATGTTTTGCCCGTTAATCTTAAAAAATTTGGAAACAAAGATAGTTCTATTATTGTTTTTTGTGCATCAGGAAATAGAAGTGGTATAGCAAAAAATGCACTCGAAGCACTTGGTTATACTAATGTTCACAATGGAGGCGGGTGGCATTCATTAAAAAATAAATTAGCTTAATTATATAAACATGACTACAAAAAAGATTCTCGTGTATTCAACACCAACATGTCATTATTGTACAATGGCAAAAAACTATTTTACTAAGATGGGTGTTTCATATGAAGATAAAAATGTCGGAATAGATAGAGTAGCTGCGCAGGAAATGTCATATTTATCTATGCCGAAATTTGTTAATTTCGACACGATTTTTACGCATAAAAATCGGACGGTGTACCTGTTATCGATATTGGAGGCAAGATTATTGTTGGATTTCAGCCAGAAGTTTTTGAGAAGTTGATTAACGAATAAATATAATATTTTATGAAAAATAAAACATATATAATTATTGGTTCTGCTCTTGTACTTATTGTTTCCGTGTTGATGATGATAACCCCAGCAAGTAGTGCAACAAAGCTCATCGGAAAAGATTTTATTGAAAAATATAATACTGCCCAAAACTCTACACTTCTTGACGTAAGAACTCCAGAAGAGTTTACATCTGGGCACATACAGTCAGCTACAAACATTGATTTTCAGAACCAGTCATTTGTATCAAATATTAAAAAATTAGATAATACTAAGACATATTTTGTCTATTGTCGTTCTGGGAATAGATCGGGTAAGGCTGTCTCTCTTATGAAGGAACATGGTTTTACAAATATCTATGAACTACAAGGGGGAATAGTATCTTCACCAGAGCTACTTAAATGAAAGAAAATTAGCGTGCAGGTTGTAGTACATATATAGAGGTTATCTTTATACATAACTACAAATAATCTTTATATTTACACTATGAAAAAAACAACATTAGGAACACTACTCATTAGTTTAGGTGTGCTCGGGGTTTCATTGGGAACTGTTTCTGCATATAGAGGAGATGTGAATGTTAAGGGTCCAAATTATTCTCCTTCACGTCATGAGGCTATGACAAAAGCTTTTGCAAGTAAAGATTACGAATCATGGAAAAAGCTTATGGAAGGAAAGGGAAGAGTCTCTCAGGTTGTTACTAAGGATAATTTTGCAAAATTTGCTGAGATGCACACCTTAATGCAACAAGGTAAGGTAGCCGAAGCACAAAAGATACGTCAAGAATTAGGATTAGGTCTTCATGACGGAACAGGAAAAGGAATGGGTAGAGGAATGCATCGCTAAAATATTTTTAAGTATATACACTCCGACATTTGTCGGAGTTGTATAGTATAAAAGGTGTGGCCATACGTGAGATAATTAATTTATGAATATTACCAAAAATCTCTCAGATGAAGAAATTGTAGAAAAAGTCATATCAGCCGATCAGGAGTTGTATTCCGTTATTCTTGAAAGATATCAAAGTAAGCTCATGAGATATGCTACACACCTTGTTCATGATGAAGATGTAGCACTAGATATAGTGCAGAATTCATTTATCAAAGCATTTGTGAATTTGCACGGATTCGACTCCAAAAAAAAGTTTTCAAGTTGGATATATCGCATTGTTCACAACGAAGCAATGAATAATATTAAAAAATATAAAAAAGAAATACAGATGCCAGAAGGTTTTGATTTTGCAAGCGAAGAAGATATTACAAAAGATTTTGAACAAAAAGAAAATCTCATTAAGATAGAAAAATGTTTAGGGAAAATACCTGTACTTTATTCTGAACCGCTGAGTCTATATTATCTTGATGAAAAAACATACGAAGAAATTAGTGATATATTAAGAATACCAATGGGGACAGTAGCTACACGTATTAGTAGGGCAAAATTAGCAATGAAACATATATGTCAAAAGAATTAAAAAATATTACAGAAAGTGTTATGGGAAAAATCCATCATGGTGAAGTAAAGATGCGACCAAAAATATATTTTGTTATGGGTTCTTTACTTACATTTTTTGGTTTGGTTTTTTCACTTGCAACATCAGTTTTTTTGGTTGGGTTGATACGATTCTCTATTCGGTCTCATGGAGGGATGGGTAGTTATCGTTTCGAACAAATGATAGAAAGCTTTCCTTTGTGGGTACCAATTCTGGCAGTTATCTCTTTATGTGTGGGGGTATGGTTATTACGTCAATATGATTTTTCTTATAAAAAAAATTACCCACTGATTATTGCATCCATTGTTATTGCTGTAATTGCAACTGGATTATTTATCGATAGTATAGGTTTGCACGACAACCTTGCTCGCAGGGGGCATATGAGAGGTATGATGAAAGATTATGGAGATGTACATAATGGATCAAGATACAATCAAAATATGCTGATAGGTCAGTAATTATACATTCACCCCATTCTTAATTTTATGAATACATGTGTATTTTAATATAATTGCTATACTTTATAGATAGTATTTTATATACATGCATAAAACAAAATCAACAAGAACATCTAAGGGTATTTTTTTTACATATAAATCTTATTTAAAAATATTATTTATAGCAATAATTTTATCTGTGGGTATTTGGAATGTTTGGAAACCACTTCCTGAAGGTATTAATAAATCATGGGACAAAAGAAAGGTGTCAGATTCTCAGGTGCAGTTTCTGCAAGATACAACATATATAAATGATAAAGGGGAGAGGGTTGCGAACCAGCAGATTTTTGATGAAGTTATACAAATGGTTCGTAATGCACATTCTTATGTTCTTGTTGATATGTTCCTATGGAATGATTATTTAGGGGAATCAACCACGACCAAAAGAAGAATAGCTCAAGAGCTTGCAGAAGAACTTATTCTTAAAAAGAAAAACAACCATGATATTACTATAAAAGTTATTAGTGACCCAATTAATATTTCATATTATGGTGGTACTTCTAAGATTTTTGATGAAATGCAAAATGCTGGTATTGATGTGACATTTACAAATCTACCAGAATTACGCGATAGTAATCCAATCTTTTCTACATTCTGGAGAATCTTTGTTCAAAATATAGACAACCTACATACTTATTTATTTGATTCACATTATACTTTTAGAGTTTTTCCAAATATTATAAATTCTGGTGGGGAAAATGTTACCCTGCGTTCATTTTTAACATTACTTAACTTTAAAGCTAATCATAGAAAATTAATTGTAACTGATGAGCTTAATAATAATAGTGTAAATTTTGTAAGTTTAGTATTATCGGCGAATCCTCATGATGGATCAAGCTCCCACAGTAATGTAGCAGTTAAAGTTACGGGGAACTTTGCAAGAGATGTTATTTTGAGTGAAACACAAATTCTGAATCTTTCAGGGAAAAATCCACAGCAGCCTTTTTCTAAGGAAGAAATTATGGAGGAAGGAGATATTAATGTAAGTTTGATAACAGACAATGCTATTAAAAAAGAAGTCGTTTCTCTTATAAAAAGTACAGAAAAAGGCGATTCAATAGATTTGTTAATGTTTTATATTTCTGATAGGGATATTATACGTGAACTAACTCATTCTGCAGAAAGAGGGGTTAATGTACGTGCAATTCTTGACCCAAATAAAGATGCCTTTGGAAGAGAAAAAAATGGAATACCAAATAGACAAACAGCAGATTCATTGGTCAGAAATAGTGATAATAAAATTAAAGTAAGGTGGTGTGATACACACGGAGAACAGTGTCACGGCAAGATGTTGATTGTTACACAGAATAATAAATATTCTATGATGCTTGGATCGGCGAATTATACAAGAAGAAATATCGGGGGTTACAATCTTGAAACAAATGTTTTAGTCACTGGGCAATATAAATTTAATGCATGGAATGACGCCTTTAATTATTTTTCAAATATTTGGGATAATGATGGTTTGATTTTTACAACAGATTATTCCGTATATAAGGACGAGTCAACTTTCAAAAAAATAGTTTCATGGATTATGGAAAATACTGGAGTTGGTACTTTTTAGAACTGTCTAAGGATTTTATATTTACCTCAGAAGTCCACAGTTTCATTTTATTCTACAAAAAATCAAATGAAAGGATGTTACACTAGTGACATATGAATAATGACAAAAACTTTGATGCATACGTGCGTGCTGCGAATTATCTTTCTGCAGCCCAGATATTTTTAAAAGATAACTTTTTATTAGAGAGACCACTATCGTTTGATGATATTAAACCAAGATTATTAGGCCACTGGGGAACATGTCCTGGTATTAATCTTCTGTATGCTCACTTAAATGTTCTTGTTCAGAAGCATGATATTGATATGCTGTTTGTTCTCGGGCCTGGGCACGGATTCGCAGGTCTTCAAGCAAACCTTTTCATGGAAGGGACTCTTTCAAAGTATTATCCAGACATTCCACAGAATTTTGATGGTTTACAAAAAATGACAAAGGCGTTTAGTTGGCCATATGGATTCCCAAGTCACACTAACCCTGGAACACCAGGGGCGATTCTTGAAGGAGGTGAGTTAGGATATTCATTATCTGTTGCATATGGGGCGACACTTGATAATCCGAATTTGATTGCAGTTGCTATGGTAGGGGATGGTGAATCAGAAACGGGCCCAATGGCTGCAGCTTGGCACCTTAACAAGTTCGTTGACCCGTCAACCAATGGAACTGTTCTCCCAGTTCTTCATCGTAATGGTTATAAAATTTCTGGTCCAACTATTTATGGTCGTATGTCTAACGAGGAATTAAATTCATTATTTACTGGATACGGATACCATCCATATTTCGTTGATGGGGGAGATGGTGTACATGAACGTTTGTCAGACACACTCGAAAAGTGTTATCAAGAAATTCAAGAGATTAAGAAAACTTCCCCAGTATCACCACGTATGCCGATGATAATCCTTACAACCTTAAAAGGTGAGGGAGGTATTAAAGAATTGCATGGAAAGAAAATTGAAGGAAACTTCGCGTCTCACCAAGTTGTGGCAACATTTGCAAAAACTGACCCAGAAGAATTACGCCTTGTTGAAGAATGGTTACGTTCATACAGATTCCATGAATTATTCAACAAAGAAACAGGATTTATTGATGAAATAAAGGCACTTGTTCCACGTGAAGAAAGAAGAATCGGAAATAATAGACAATGTTTTGGTGGTGAAGGAGTTTGTCATGATCTTTTCTTACCAGAGGTAGATGAAGATGCTAACTTGAATGATAATTTTGAAAGAGGTACTGGTCTTGTTAGTAATATGAAGGCAGCAGGGGCATACCTTAAACGTGTAATTGAGATGAATGAACCTTCAAAGAATTTTAGAATATTCTCACCTGATGAAACATATTCAAACAAATTGGATGCAATATTCGGAGCAACTAAGCGTGCATTTGTCTGGCCGCATATGGATCACGATGAAGACTTAGCAAGAAGTGGGCGAGTAATAGAAATGTTATCAGAACATTCATTACAAGGAATGATGCAAGGATATGTTTTAACAGGACGTCACGCAATGTTTCCATCTTATGAAGCCTTTGTTCAAATTATTGGAAGTATGGTTGATCAATATATTAAGTTCATTCGTGTAGCTCGTGAAATTCCTTGGCGCGGTCATGTTGCTTCTCTTAACTATATACTTACTTCTCCAGGTTGGGCACAGGAGCACAATGGATTTTCTCATCAGAATCCAGGATTTATAGATACTCTTCTTCAAAAACACGGACCTTTCGTTCATGTTTATTTCCCAGCAGATCGTAATATGACTCTTGTTACAATGAAGAAATGTTTGGAATCAAAAGAGGAAGTGAATGCAATTGTTTCAGGAAAAGCTGACTTCCCAGAATGGTTGACACTTCGTGAAGCAAAAGAAGCAATTGATAGAGGGGTTATGGTTTGGGATTTTGCATCTGATTCTAATCCAGATATTGTATTTTGTTCAGTAGGGGATTATTTAACAAAAGAGTCTTTGGCTGCAATTACAATGCTTAAAGAAGATATTCCACAGGTTAGAATTCGTTTTGTGAACATTGTTGAATTGACTGCATCCGGAATCGGATCAAATAATAAGAATATTCCATTCTCAGGATTTGATGATTACTTTACTCATGACAAACCAGTAATTGTTAACTTCCACGGATATCCAGAAACTATTAAGCAGAAATTGTTTGACCAAAAGAGTGCTCATAACCGCTTCTTTGTTCATGGTTATACTGAACATGGTTCAACGACAACACCGTTTGATATGCAAGTTAGAAATAAAACCAGTCGTATTCATTTAGTTATGGAAGCCGTATCTTTATTAGAAAAAGACGGTGTTATTTCTAATAATGTGGCCACTGACTTAAATAATAAGTATAAAAAACTTCTTGAAGAGCATCTTGTATATATCAAGGAACACGGAGAAGATCCAGCATATATTGCAAATTGGCAATGGAAAAAAACATCTTAGTTATAAATATTGGTAGCTCATCAAAAAAATACTCTTTCTACAAAGAAGAATTACTTTTATGTTCTGCTCATTTTGAACGTGACAAAGATAAGTTTGAAGTTACCTATGAAGGAGAGGGTGCAAAAGAGATTTCAAAAAATATTTTTACTGACAGTTTGTCATCTTTTTACAACACTCTTAAGAAAAATAATTATTTGGAAGACGAAAAGGCGTTATCTGTAGTTGGATTAAGACTGGTTGCTCCAGGAGAATATTTTACCGAGGATCGTATTATCGATAAGACCTTTTTAAAAAATTTATCTGCAGTTGCAAAGCAAGATGTAGCTCACATCGACCCAATACTAAAAGAAATAGACAGGATTTATGAATTATTCGGGAGAATTAAGATTGTTGCTGTTTCTGATAGCTCCTTTCACACAACAATGCCTGACATAGTTAAAAGATACGCATTACCTAAATCAATAACTGAAGAAGCCGGAATATCCAAGTTTGGTTATCATGGAATTTCTTTGTCAGGTATAGTTAATACATTATCAAAAAGACTGTGGGGGCTAGAAAAAAAAGCAATTATTTGTCATCTTGGAAGTGGGGCTAGTATTACAGCCGTGCTTGATGGAAAAAGTGTCGATACATCTATGGGTTATTCACCTTTAGAGGGGCTTGTGATGAGTTCGCGTGTAGGAAGTATAGATGTTGGGGCAGTGCTTCGTTTGGTTGAGAAAAAAACTGTAAAGAATCTACAGGAAGTTTTGTACACTCAAAGTGGTCTACTTGCGATAAGTGAATTATCAGATGATATGCGTGTGCTTATTGACGCAGAAAAGGAGGGTCATATTGGTGCACATAATGCTATTGAAACATTTGCATATGGTATAAGAAAACATATTGGTATGTATGCATCTGTTTTAGGTGGAGTAGATGTAATTATTTTTTCCGGGACGATTGGAGAGAGGTCTTTTATCTTGAGAGATAGAATTTGTAGTGGTTTAGGATGGCTTAATATTCATATTGATAGTGATAAAAATATAAATGCAAAAAGTGGAGATTATATTGGAAGAGAAGGTTCACTTGGTGTTTGTGTAATGCACAGTGACGAAGATTTTGAAATAATGAGAAGAACACAAGGATTTTTTGTCTAGTATATCAATGATTCCATTTGGTATAATGTCGAACATGAAGAGACTTACTTATTTTTTAGTTATTTTATCCAGTGTTTATTTTTCCTTTGGGGCAGAAATTCTATTAGATAAACAAACAATTGTAAAAGCTGTTGTAGTTAGTGTAGTTTCAAATCATGAAGAAAAAATTGAAGGGAGTGAACTCATTGTTCCAGTTCAGGAAATAAAAGTTAAGATTCTAGAAGGTGAAAATAATCAAAAGGACGTAACTTTTAAAAATGATTTTATTCAACTTAAAGAAGGGGATGTTTTTTTCCTGAAAGAAACAACAAGCTTTAAAGATGAATATAGTCTGTATTCTGTTTCTGATCCGTACAGGCTAAATATAATTTATTTTTTTACAGCGTTACTAGTTTTTTTAATAATTATTTTTGGGGGGAAGCAGGGGATAAGAGGGATGATAAGTTTGGTCGGCAGTCTTTTATTAATCGTATATGTTCTTCTGCCAAATATTTTATTGGGGCACAGTGCTTTATTGATTAGTATTTCAGTTGCATCACTTATTATTGTTCTTGGTTCATATATTACACATGGGTTCAATCGTACAACAACCTCAGCAGTTTTTGGAATGATTATCACAGTTATTATTACTGGTTTGTTAGCCTATATTGCAACGAAGATGTCCATGCTATCTGGTTTTGTTGAAGAAGAGACAATGTACTTGAATTATGACACCAAAGGAAAAATTGATTTTGTTGGACTTTTATTAGGTGGAATGATTATTGGTTTACTTGGAGTTCTTTATGATGCCGCTATCGGACAAGCAGTTTCTGTTGAAGAGTTATGTAAAGCCGGCCCACATTTATCTAAAATGGAAATTTATAAGAGAGCTCTTCGTATTGGTCGCGAGCATATTGGCGCACTAATTAATACCCTAGCTATTGCTTATGTTGGCATGTCTCTACCACTACTTCTGTTGTTTTCTATGTCAGATGCAAGCATTATGCAGATTGCTAATAGGGAAGTATTTGCAACAGAGATAATTAGAACATTAATTGGAAGCATTGGTTTGGTTTTAGCAGTCCCTGTTACTACTTTCATAGCAACAATAATGTTGTATGGTAGAGAATTTAAAGATTCTCATAGTCATTCACATCACCACCATTAGAACAGGCACTCGTAATTAATAGAATGATTAAAGTTAAGTGTTATACTTTATATTATGATTAAAAAATACTTCCCTCATATTTTACTAGCCCTGTATTTATTTCTTTTTGTATATCTTGGTATCAATCCATATGCGCGTGATGTTTGGTATGTAGAAAATGGTCCTATCTTAGGAATAGTCGTACTACTAGTCATTGGCTGGTTTAATGGCCTTCGTTTTTCAAATACTTCATATGTTCTTATGAGTGTGCTTATTTACATGCATACAGTAGGAGGACATTATACTTTTGAAAAAGTTCCTTTTGATTGGTTTAATAATTTTTTTGGATTTGAAAGAAATATGTATGATAGAGTTGCACACTTTACAGTTGGTTTCTATGCATACCCGTTCGCTGAATATTTATTATCAAGAAAGCTTGTTAATAAAAAATGGATTGCATATGCACTTCCGATATTTTTTATAATTTCTCTCGCTGCAGTTTATGAAATGTTCGAATGGTGGTATGCGACTACTTATGGAGGGGAGGCAGGGGCGGCTTTCTTGGGTTCACAAGGTGATATCTGGGACGCTCAAAAAGATATGTTGATGGATACATTGGGCGCAATATCTTCCCTCATTTTGTTCGGTGTTTATCAAGTATTTGGAAATAAAAAATAATTTTATGAAAGAAAAAGCTGAAGCAAAACCAGTTTCTAAAATGAGATATTACGCATCTTTGCTTGAGTCTATAATTTTATTTATAGGAAGTGTTTATGTTACTCATTATGCAAGTCGCTATGCGGAAATTAATGCAAGTAACCATGTTAATGATATTATTCTTAGTAATACAAGAGTTTATAATTTTGAAATAGTCTTTGTGTATGTTGCTATTATGCTTGGACTTTTTGTTATTACTCTTTGTCTTAGATTTACAAAAACAGCACCTTTTCTAATCAAGGCAGTGTCGTTATTTATTGTAATACGCTCATTGTTTGTATCGATGACACATATAGGACCTTTTCCATTAAAATTAGAACTAGAATCAAATTTACTTAATTTTATTACATCAGGAAATGATTTGTTTTTTTCAGGACATACGGGACTACCTTTCCTCATTGCTCTTATTTTTTGGAATCATCTATATATTAGGATACTTTTCCTTTCTGCTTCTGTTGTACTTGGTGCTACTGCACTTCTTTCACATCTTCATTATACAATTGATGTATTCGCTGCGTTCTTTATTACATATAGTATTTACCATATTGCAATCAAACTTTTCAAAAAAGACTTCGACTTTTTCACATTAGATGATGTTAAACATAAATAGGATATAGTCTATAAAGTTGAAAGTTTATAAAGTCTAAAGTTATACAAGAGCGTAACCGAAGGGTATATTTTTTGTACCCACTTTTAACTTTTGAATCAGCAGATTCACGGCTTGGCCGTAAATAAGTTCTATTTTCAAATTAATTTATAAACTTTTAACTTATAATGCTATACTTTATTTTATGAAAAAAGAGGACCTATCAATACCAAGTATACACATGGACCATCACCCGAAGTTGGTGAAAGAGGGGGTATTTATTTTGGATGAAGAAGTATGGAGTACACAAAAGAGAATTGCTCGAATCTACGGAAGAAGTATTCCTACAATCAATGATCACTTAAAGAAAATTTATAGAGAAAAGGAATTAATGAAAGCTGCAAGTGAAAGAGTGCTAATGGTTACTCAACAAGAGGGGAAGAAAAAAGTTTCTAGAAAAACTTTTGTTTATAATACTGACATGGTGATCGCACTCGGTTTCCGTGTGAAGGGAGAATGGGGTAAGGAATTCCGTGTGTGGGCGCGTGAAGTAGTCCGTGGAAGTTATGACCCAAGAGACCAGATACAGCATTTGATGGGGAAGCCGATGAGGTAGTCGAAAGTTGAACACAGTAATACAAGTGACCACGAAGTAGTCACTTGTATTACTTTATGGACTTTAAGACTTTAGACTTTTCGACTATCCGTTCTCAGGTGATTATTTAAATAACTCGGAGTGGTTCCCAATTTTTTACCAGGGTTAAGAATTAAAGATGGGTCCCAAGCTTTTTTAATTTCATTAAAAGCAATCATAGTTGCCTCGTTATACATAAATGGCACATAGGGGGTTTTATCAATGCCATCTCCACCTAAAGCACTAATGCCACCTTTATATTTTTTTACGAATGTAAAAATTTCCTCTGTATAATCATTAATTTCTTTTTCATATGTTGGAGATTGTGGGTCAAATAGTGTTATTACAGAAATGTGGCCACTCCCTACATTACCAGTAATTGTGTAAAGTTTCCCAGTAGAGTATAAATAGTTTTCTAAATCTTCCAAAAGATTTTCATATTTATGCAAGGACACAATAATTCCATTACATACAGTTATAGGAATATGAGTTCCTTGTGTATAAGAGTTAAGAAGTGAAAACAAAAAATCAGGATTAGTAACTCTATCAATAAATTTTCTATCATCATAATAAGTAACAATATTTTCTTCAATTGGTAGAGATCGAATATAGGTACGCATTTTTGTGTGTAATTCCTCTTTTGTGTTTCCAAAAAATGAAACACAAAGTGAATAACCCGCTTCAGGGTAGGAGGGGATGCTATTTAAATGGTATCTATCAGTTAATTCCATGAAAGTAGAATCATAAATAAAAAGACTAGATGCTTTATGGTGTTTTGCAATATCTGTATATAATGGAATATTTTTTTTATCATAAATAGGAATACAAGCAGTTAGGGTGTGCTGAGTATAATGCTTAATTCTAAGTGTAACTGAAGTTATTATTCCAAGAGTTCCTTCAGAGCCTACAATTTGATCTATAAGCTGTCTAGGTCCAATTGAAGTATTCCAAAGACAATAACCAGTGGAGTCATCACTAATTTCTGGTTTCACTGCACGGAGTATTGGTCCATGTTCCGTAAGAATAGGGAAGATTGATTGATATATACCTAAGAGTCTCCCGCTTGGAGTAATTCCATCAGAAATAAGATGTTCCTCCCCGCTGTCTACTGTTACCGTAACACCTTCCACCCAATCTCTTATAGTTCCAAAGTGAAAAGAGGTCGGAGTGGAACTTTTCGTAGAAACTAATCCACCAATAGTACTCTCATCGTCTTGTGCTGTTAATAAAGGTATATCCATCTTCCACCCGTTTAGTTTCTCCCTAAGTTCTTTTACTGACACTCCCGCATCAACGGTAATAGTGCCGTCCATCATATTGATTTGCTTTATGTGGGTAAAATATCTAGTCATGTCTAGCACGATACCCTCACTAAGAGATCCTCCTGTCCTTGAGTTGCCATTACCTCGCACAGTTATTGGCATATTATATTCTCTTGCAAAAGAAATGACATGCTTAATATCTGTTCCATTTTTTGGATACACAATAGCTTGAGGCCTAATCATATAAGGAGAACCATCTACACTATATTTTTGCAACTTCTCTTGGGAGCAATCTATTTCACCAGCAATTGATTTAGAGAGATCAGAGAAAAGTGGAGGAACAGAAGAGAAGGGGTTAGATACCTTTAACATATATACTCTTGCCGTTTTGATAAATCAAAAATAAAATAATTGAAATTGTAAGAAGTATACAAACAATTAAAAAAAGATGCCTAATTATAGGATAAATATTCAACTTTCCTGAATCTTCAGAAATATCTTCAATTTCTTCAGTATTTTGAACAGCTTGCTGATTAAGTAAAGGGGTATCCATATAACAACAGTATACATCCGAATATGTACTTACTTAGATAATTTTGTCCACAGTGTGTCCACAGTGTAATTAATCTATATACACGATATACTATATCTACATATTAATTATTAAAATTTATTTATCACTATGAAGTTTATTACATCCTTTTTAACTCGTCTTTATCAATACGCAACAGTGCTTATTGTAGTAGGGGCACCTTTGTTCTTTATTCCACGTACCGGTTTTGCACCTGATGTTACATATTATGTAACAATGACATTGCTTGTCGGTATTGCAATTACTTCATATGTACTTTCTGCGATTATTACAAGATCATGGCATACAATCTCAAGACTAGAATTTATCTCATACTTTGTTTTTTCTATAGCAGTTCTATTGTCTGTAGTTTTTGCAAAGAACCAAAGATTTACAATGTTTGGGGAAGTTTTTGATCAGTTCTCAGCCGTATCACTAATTTCGCTTCCAGTAATAATGTACCTTGTTAGAACTTTGCCTGAGGCATTAAGACATAAGCTTAAGTATATTATCGTCGGACTTCTAGGTGTTTCTGCGTTAGTTTTTGTTACAACTCTAATGTACACTGGGGCACTCACTAATTTTACAAAGCAAATTTTCTCTGGATTTTCTAATCCAATGTCACTTGCTGTATATATTGGTTTATTTGCCGTTGCTTGTCTATTTTATGTATTTAAAGGATCAATTCCAAAGAAACACAAGGTTTCAATTGCAATTACATCAATTCTATTCTTTGCATGGGCAATAGCACTTTCCTCACAAGACAGTATTCGTCCTAACTTAACTAGTACTATGATGGTTGGTAAGAATGTAATGCTAAACGAAGGAGTGTTTGGTATAGGAGCAGGAAACTTTACTCGCGCTTGGCAACTATACCGCCCACAAACAGTAATATCATCACCATATTTTGGATATGATTTCAACCAAGGTTCAAGCACGATGACCACATTCTTTGTAACTATCGGTATTTTTGGTTTACTTGCATTCTTGGCACTTATCCTTACTTCACTTTATAGTACATTTGTTAGTTATCGCCAAAACCCAACAGGTAAAGAAAACTTTATCCTAGGTCTACTTGTTTCAGTGCTTGTATACTTTGTCATTGTTTCATGGTTAATTCCAATCTCATATGCAATGCTTGTAGTATGGATGGTAGTTTCAGGACTTGGTCTTGCAAAAGCTAAATTGAGTGAACATCACCCAAGTAAGAAAGTTGCATTCCTAATGGTTCCTTTAACGCTTATTTTATTAGTTAATATGTTTATAACAATTAATAAAGTTCGTGCCTTCTCTCTATACAACAAAGCTCAAACAGTTGCACAAACAGAGGATGTTGCCCCATATATTGCTAAAGCTATATCAATCTATCCTTATGATGGTTTCTACAGAGTTCAAGTTGAGTACTACATTCAAGCTAATAGGAATTTGATTTCTACAACAGCCCAGGATCAGGAGGCTCTAAAGAAGCAATACTTAGAGAACGCACAAAAGGCAGTAGATGCTGGACTTGCGGCAGTAAAAACAAACCCAAATAATTATCAAAACTATGTTTCTCTTGGACGTGCATATGAACTTGCTGTTCCATTTGATAAGGAAGGAGGTTTTGATAGAGCAAAGAAATCATATCAAGAAGCTACTAAACTCTACCCAGAAAACCCATATCTATATGTTATGCTCGCTCGTCTTGAAGCTGCAGCAGGAACAAAAGAAGGGGTCCGCTTATCTCTTACTGAAGCAATCAAAAAGAAGAATAACTTCGCAGACGCTCTTTATCTTATGAGTCAACTTGAAGCATCAGATAGTAAAATAGACGAAGCTTTAAATTATGCAATTGAAGCTGTGAAGAGTGCTCCGAATGACCCATTAACATACATTCAAGCAGGACTTCTTTTCTACGGAAAGAGAGATTATCAGAATGCGGTATACGCTTTAAGTGCAGCTCTTGAAAAAGATCAAAACAATGCAAATGTTGCTTACTTCCTAGCACTTGCTCTTCGTGATGGTGGGAGACCAGACCTTGCAAAGCAAATTGGAGATGAGCTTCTTAGACGTAACCCAGGAAACGCTGATTTAGAGGCCTTTCTTAAGTCATTAGAGCCAAAAGTTGAACCAGTAACAACAAAGAAGGCTAAAAAATAATGACTATTGCTGAGATAGAAAGTACATTAAACACACTCCTTATACGTCATCCAAATCTCGATGAGGGGATGCTTGTAACACTGCTTACTGCAGGAGGTTGGGAAGAAAAAACTATTAAAGATGCAGTCGTATTGTTCAAAAGTTTACCATCAAAAAAAACTAATGAATTAGCGAACATAAATAAATTAGTTACTCCAAAAATAGAGTCGAATGTTGTTAACACAACTAACACACAACAAACACATCAAAAAGATGTGTTTGTTGGTGTTAAAAATGAGGAGAGGGTTACATTACAGCCATCAGCTTCAGCGCCAGTTGTATTACCAGTATTTAAGCCCACTGAAGTTAAGCCAGAAGAAAAAACTGTAGCAACATCAGTAAATAAATCAGCACCAATCACAACTACTCAAACCACAATACTCACAACAACAACTACACTACCCAAGAACAAGGAAATTACTGATCCACCGAAAATACAAGTTGTTAATAAACAATCAAACACAACTATAAACAATACTGAAATTGTTTATATTGATAGCGACGGAAAAGAGGAGGATGTAATTCCATCACTAAGTAATTTTGAGGAAAATGATAAGCCGGAGTATAAAATAGATGTACCAGTACCAGTACCAGTACCAGTACCAGTACCAGTACCAGTACCAGTACCAGTACCAGAAAAAGTAGTAGCAAAAATAGAAGTAAAACCTGCCTTTGAGGCTATTTCTAAACCACAAGTGGTTACTACAGAAAATGAAATCCAAAAAATAAACACATCAGAAATTGTTTATTTTGATAACACAGGAAAAGAGGAGAGAGAGTTAAAAAATTTTGTTGATGATGGCATAGAATTACCAAAAGTAACAGAGCGGTTAGCTATCCCTAAAGAGGAAAGTGAATCAAAAATAACTTCACTACCAAATAACAATGATCCACAGTCATTAATTATTCCTAAGCCTGAAAATAAATCACTAGTCCCGCCTCCTGAACCTCCAGAAAATTTACCAATGAAACCATTTGAAAGTGCTCCACATGTTTGGCCATTCTCTAAGTATAAAGAGGTTTTTCATGGAAAAGTCATGCCAATACTTTCTTCCAAAGAACAGGCTCTTGTTGAAGAGGAAAGGCTAAAAAAAGAAAATATAGTTAACAATAGTGACCTGAACCAAAAGCAAAAACCTGTTGCTTTAAAAGTAAAAAGAACTGGATTTGATGGTGAAGATGAGGGTTTGATTTTAATGACAGGGGTAACATTACTAATAATTCTACTATTACTCTCTTATATGTATAGTAATGGAAGATTATAAATAGATTATTTAACTTATATTTCTTAATTCTAAAGTGCTATAATAAACCTATTATCAAACTTAATTAATAATATATGCAAATAGATTATAAAAAATATGTGTGGCTAACAGGAGCTGTTGCGTTAATAGCGGTTGCTTTTGCGGCAGTTGCAATGGGGGTAAATGATTTTAATTCAGTTAGACATCCAAATGGACAAGTTGCTTCTATTACAGTTACTGGAGAAGGGGAAGTAACCGCTTTGCCAGATATTGCTACTATTACTCTTACAGTAAGAGAGTCTGCGAAAACAGTTCCAGAGGCACAGAAACTAGTTGAAACAAAAATTACACAGGCACTTAAAGATATTTCAGATTTAGGTGTAGATAAAAAAGACACAAAAACACTTTCATACACTATTAGTCCAAAGTACGAACAACAAAGCACTGGCTATTGTAATGGATACATTTGTCCACCAACAAAAAGTGTTGTGGTTGGTTATGAAGTTGCACAATCAATGCAAATTAAAGTTCGTAAGATTGATCAATCAGGTGCTGTTATAGGAACTATAGGTAAAGCTAATATTACAGAAGTGTCTGGACCAGAATTTACAGTTGACGATATGGATAAAGCAAAAGCTGAAGCAAAAGCAATTGCTATTAAGAAAGCTCAAGAAAAAGCGAAAGCAACAGCAAAGGCACTTAACTCAAGTTTGGGTAGTGTAATGAGTTTTAGTGAAGATAATGGTGGGTATTATCCTGTTATGTATAAAGCAGACATGATGTCAGCTAGAGCAGTTTCCGCACCAGAATCGGTAACTATTCCACAAGGGGAGAGTGTAATTAAATCAAATGTGACTATTACTTATACATTGAAGTAGGGTAATCTTCTATTTTAAATTAAAAACAACACTTTAAGTGTTGTTTTTTAATTTTTAGATAAATGTTATATTTAAAAAGGAAATGCTCACAAAAGGAGAATAAAAATGCTAAGGAGTAAAATTGTGATGAGTAATGAAGTAAAAGCTGCATTAGCTGAAATGAAGCAGACTGCACACAAAATCGGAATCAGAGGATTATCACCCTACGAAAGAAAAGTAACTCGTGGAGATGGGGGTGGTTTTCAGTCAAGTTCACACTTTGATGTGGATGAATTTTTGGAAAGACAAAAGCTTCTTGAAGGGTTACAAAAGGATGGATCTCTCGAAGAATTACTCAAGGCGTAGCAGGATCTATCAAGGGACAAAAATGACACCGAAAGGTGTCATTTTTCTTATTTTGACTACAAATTAAGCTTAATTTGTAAATTAATTAAATTAGCTATTGACAGATTTATCAATAAATGCTATAATATAAAATGTAAGTGAGTCACAGTATTATTCTCTGGGAGCTGTTTGATTCACGCAAAAAAGGAGGTGTGTTATGTTCGTACGCAACCGACGGGGATATCGGTACCAGAGAAAGGCCGCCAGATGATGGCGGCCTTTTTGATTGACAATATACGCAGAGTTTAGTATAATAGAAATATATAAATGCCCTGGGGGGCGTTTTTTAGAATAAGGTGAAGATGTAATTTATTTGATGAACTTCTTTGTCAAAACATCAAATTTTTATTTCGCCGCACAAATTAGTACGACTCAACAAAAATTTTTGTTTTTCCTCGAATTTAATTAAAATAAACTACATCTTGTAAGAAAATTATTATAATCATATGGACACAATTATCAAATACCTCAAAGAAACAAAAGCAGAACTTAAGGAAGTAGTTTTCCCAAGTACATCTCAGACAATAAATTATACAATAATTGTTATAGTTATTTCTGTCTTAGTAGCATTAGTATTAGGTGGAACAGACTTAGGTCTTCGCACCGGTCTTTCTAATCTTCTTAATCGTTAAGTTATTGCTCGATAATATTATTATTTAATACACACATTTTTTTATGGCTAAACAAGAATTTACAGGAGAGCGTCATTGGTACGCTATCCATACATATAGTGGATATGAGAATGCGGTTTTGCGTAATCTAAAGCAACGTATAGAGTCACTTCAGATGCAAGATAAAATTTTCGAAGTAGTTGTTCCTATTGAAAAGAAAATCAAAGTTAAGGGGACTAAGCGCGTTGAAGTAGAAGAAAAGATATATCCAGGTTATATTCTTGTAGATATGATTGTAGATGATAATAGTTGGTATGTAGTTCGTAACACTCCTCGCGTAACAGGTTTCGTTGGAGCAGGAACAACTCCAGTTCCACTAAAGCAATCCGAAATTGATTTTCTATTTAGTCGTATGAATAACGGAGAAGTAGAACATGATATTGCTGTTACTGTAGGAGAACTAGTTTCTATTATCGACGGCCCATTTAAAGACTTTGAAGGAAAAGTTTCTGAGGTTGATAAGGCAAGAGGAAAGCTTAAGGTGTTGGTTAACATGTTTGGACGCGAAACTCCTGTTGAGCTCGACTTCCTTCAAATTAAAAAAATCTAAATTAACGTTTAAAATTGCCCCTAAAAAGTCCTTGAAATAAGCACAAAAACGTGTTAGAATGACTAAACTTTAAATTATATGGCTAAGAAAATTACAAAATACGTAAAAGTTCAAATTGAAGCAGGTAAAGCTACTCCTGCTCCTCCACTTGGTCCTGCGCTTGGTCAGGCTGGTGTTCAGATTGGTGATTTCGTTAATAAATTCAACGCTGCTACAGCTGGTCAACAAGGCAGAATGTCAGTAAAGATTTATGTTTACGAAGATCGTACTTATGACTTTGTTATCAAGACACCTACTGCAACTTCTCTTGTTATGAAAGGTGCGAATGTGGCAAAAGGAAACTCAAAGGGTAATGCTGGAACAATTTCAAAAGATAAGGTTCGTGAAATTGCAACACTTAAACTTAAGGATCTTACAGCTCATACTGTAGAACAGGGGATGAAGATTATTGAAGGTACAGCGCGTTCTGCTGGTATCAAAGTGGTTTAGTTTAAAACCATCTCATATTCTTTGTTGTAACGTCATTTTTGTCAGTCGCCGTAGGTCTACTACGTCTTCTTCTAAAAATTTGTTACGCCTCGAATCTGAAATAATTTTAAACCAAAAAAATACATACAAAAGCGACATCTTATGATGTCGCTTTTGTATTGTGTAGCTTAAACTAGTAACCCGTGACTACCCATTTGCAGTTTTTCTTGTCCTCGTGTAGGATTGCACAAGGCCCCGAACGGGAACGTTCTATTTAAGAAAGGAACTAACATGAGTATTAAAAACGACAGGTGGATTCGCCGTATGGCACAGGAGCACGGCATGATTGAGCCATATGAGCCAAATCAAGTGAAAGAGGCACCTATTGGTAGCGGTCGCAAGATTGTGAGCTACGGAACCTCTTCATATGGCTATGACATTCGTTGTGCTAATCAGTTCAAAATTTTTACCAATATAAACTCAACCATTGTTGATCCGAAGAACTTCGACCCAAACTGTTTTGTCGATTTTACGGGTGAGTGTTGTATTATTCCACCCAACAGTTTTGCTCTTGCTCGTACACTGGAGTATTTTCGTATTCCACGCAATGTGTTGACGGTGTGTTTGGGTAAAAGCACTTATGCTCGTTGTGGAATTATCGTCAACGTTACACCTTTTGAACCTGAGTGGGAAGGGTTCGTTACTCTTGAGTTTTCGAATACTACACCACTCCCTGCAAAGATTTATGCAGGTGAAGGTTGTGCGCAGGTTCTTTTTTTTGAATCCGATGAAGTGTGTGAAACCTCGTACAAAGACCGTAACGGAAAATATCAAGGCCAGACTGGAGTTACTTTGCCGAAGGCATGATTCCAAAAAGTGGTTCGCGAAAGCGAACCACTTTTCTTTTAATGTTTGATATAATTTAATAATGAAATTATTTATAAAAAAATTACACGAAGATGCGAAGCTGCCAACACGAGCACATCATGATGATGCAGGAATAGATATATATGCACACGGCATACACATTATAGAACCAAGCCAGACAGTAGCAATACCAACAGGGGTATCTATGGAATTAGAAAAGGGGTTTGTGTCACTTGTTTGGGATAAATCAGGAATCGCTTTGAAAGGAATAAAAACAGTTGGTGGCGTAATTGACGCAGGTTATCGCGGTGAGTACAAAATAATGATGCACAATCTTTCTAACACTTCGCGGACATTTGAGAACGGAGATAAAATTGCACAGATACTTATACAAAAAGTTGAGTTCCCAGAATTAGTTGAAGTTGATGAATTGAATGATTCCACTCGTGGGGTAGGTGGGTTCGGTAGTACAGGGAAGTAGTTTGCAATTATATAAAAACAAGCACGATGTTATCGTGCTTTTTAAAAGTATTGCTTAAATCCAGAGTGAATTTTTCCAGTAGTGGGCGAATTCAAGTCGCACTGTATCTTCCCCCCAATTACTGTTAACAAATCTCGTGTCCATTGTACGAATGAACCCTGCTCGTGACGCTTGTTGAGTGAGAGAGGTTCTTAGTTTTCGAAGATTTGGATCTTTTCTAATGCTGTGAAGTACTAGGGTTATATGAACATGGGAAGCATAATTAAAACCCTCCATCCAGATTAGTTCTCCACCAATGAAGAATATATTATGGAGGTCTTTTAGGTTATGCTCTGCCCATTCAAGTAATGAGGGAACAGAGGATCCTCCGAAAATATCATCTCCAATTTTTCTTGGATCGCCACTGAATTCCTGAGATATTACACCCATATATCTTTTTGGTAGGGCTCTACCAATCGATTCAAAAGTTTTTCTTCCAGCAATAAGCAAATTTTTCTTTCCTTCTGGAGCAGTTAAGGTCACATTTTTGAAATGTTGCATATCTTCCTTGAGTGAACCTTTTGGCCATGGCAGTCCATCCTCTAACCCAAAAGCATTGTCAGGGTGGGTGTGTGCTCCGATAATAGCTATTCTGTCAGAATTAATCATGATTCCTCCAAATGGTTAAACGAACAATACTTACATATCCTATACAAAATAACAGAAAAAGAAAAGGCCGACGCATCGCGTGGCCTTAAAGGTAATACATTTACAGCATTTCAGCTGGAATCTTTTCGTGAGATTTGTAACCAATCAGTTTGATATCTTTCATGGTAAACGAATCTATATCTTTTACATCTGGATTGAGCCACAACTTCGGAGCCTTGTAAGGATTTCGAGATAGTTGCTCCACTACTTGTTTTTTGTGACCACGACTATATTGAGCGTACCCTTTGTCTGTTGCCGCAAGATAGATGTGGCAGTCCTCAAGAGTGATGACTAGTTCACCTGGCACCATGTCGACACACTGTGCAACCATGTGACAAAGCAATGCATATGATGCAATATTGAACGGAACGCCCAAGAACATATCACACGAACGTTGATCCATTGAAAGATCAAGATACATTTTCTTATCTTTTCTTCTGCTTGGACGCACAAAGAATTGCATCTTCATGTGACAAGGAGGTAGACACATATCAGAAAGCTCTCCAGGGTTCCATGCATTAACAATGTGATAGCGACTGAAAGGGTCATCCTTAAGTTTGTCCACCACATGTTTTATTTGGTCAAAATTCCAATAATTTCCATCAGGTTCAGTGACTTTCCAGTTCCTCCATTGTGCACCGTATATACGTCCACAATCACCTTCAAATTTTGCAAGTCCTTGATTTGCAAACCATTCCTGATTCTTTGTCCATATATTTCTTGCGCTGGGTGGTTTACCAAGATATTCGTTAAGTTTACCAATAGAAAGCCTTCCACCTGTATCTTTCCCGGCATCAAGGAACCACAAGTTTTCTGCCTTGACCACTTCAAATGCGAGAAATTTGGTTGTGGTGGCAGGGAAGCCAATTTGCAAATCAAAACGCATTTGGTGTGCCAGAACTGCTATTGTGATACCGTTACGTGTTTTACGAACGGAACCATGTTCTAGTGTCATGTGAAGAGCATAAAGAAACTGCTGTTCGTTCGGGTTATTACCTGTTTTCAATTGCGGCATATTTATCTCCAAGAAGTTTGTAGAATGAACAACTCCTAAACTCTACAGAAAAATGCCACAGTATGCAATCTTGTCAAAAGTTACTTTTGTTACATTTTATAGTAGGATTAATTACGTATTAGTTCATTGTGAATATTCACTAACAGTTGCTGAAAGGCGAAGGAGAAAAAAATGAGTTATGTCGGGCGTGGAAAATATATAGTTATTGATGGTATTGATGGTGGAGGTAAAACAACCTTGTTTGAATCATTAAGAAAAGTTTTCCCTTCCTGGAGTGGTGTAACAGAAGACAAAGACGAAATTTCTACAAAAAATAGTTCTAGTTTCGTTTACACAAGGGAACCTGGTGGCACCATGTTGGGTGAAAAATTGAGACCACTCATACTCAGTGAACCAATGGATCCATTTTCTGAAATGTGTCTGTTCATGGCCCAGAGAAAAGAAGCAAGAAATATGCTTGAAGAATTTCTTGTTAAAGGTGTACACACTATTTCTGATCGTTCTGAGTCTGCAACATTCGCATATCAAATTCGTGGCAGGGGATTGCAGCATCTTGAAAGTTTGTTTTGGGAAATGAATAAAACCCTAGAACCACTTCCAACAATGTATATATTTCTTGACCTACCACCGAGTGTAGCCTTTGAAAGATTGAATAGCAGGGGTGAGAATGTTGGGCGCGATGTTTTTGAAAAAGAACATATTGAATATTTCGAAAGAGTTAGGAATGGATTCCTTGAATTTCCTTCAAAAGTAAACACTTCCTGTTTTTTTGTTAATGCAAATCAATCAAAAGAAAAGGTTGCAGATGAAGTAATTGCTCATATAAAAAACCACACTTTATCTTCTTAAAAAATTCATAATCAACATAAGCGGAACTCCAAAAAGTTTCGCTTTTTTCTTTTGCTATTTCACATTAACCTGGAGTATTTAAATTGGCAAAAGAAAATGCGACCGAGGTGGTCGCATTTTGGACAAACGAGAGTCAATCTTTTCCGATTGACCCTGGATCTACTTTTGTGTAGTGAGTGTACCTTAGGTCAAACTCAACCCCAAGGTCACCAAGCTTTTCTTTGAAATCAAACACCCCTCTAACCATCCAGTCACGACTCTCCTTGAGCAAAAGCGCCTCAGGAAACAATGTCATTACTCCAAAAATTGGCTCTTGGAGACGACAATCACAACTTACTTCAGCTACATATGCATCAGTACAAAACTGAAGAGCTTCAGTCAAAACCCTCTTCCCTCCAAGGAAAAATACTTTCTTCCCTGGTGCATTTGTATTTGCCAATTTTAATGCTTCCTCAACGCTCTCACAAAGAAGGTAGTCGTTTGAATCAACAAGCGGTGAAGAGTAAGGATGGTTCACAACAATGCAAAGTTCATGAGAAAAGTTTTTTGGTAACAAGGAATATGTTGTTGGTCCAACAACAATAACTTGACCATTCGTCATAATCCGCGTATTCTCGTTATCTCTTTTTATTGCTGGCCAAGGTGACCTATTTCCTACACGAAATATTCCGTGTGGCACTGAAACGCTGACCATAATTGCTCTTGTTTGTTCATTCACAGCAATCTCCCTAAATAAAACGAAAAAAGTACAATCATATATATACTATATAAATATTATGGTTATTGCAAATTGAAGTATATATTTTCATATTTCTTGCATAATAAGGTACTATATAAGGATGAATTCTTACGAAATAATCAAAAATGAATTAAAGGAAATAGTTGGTAACGACGTATTTTTTTCTTTAAATCAACCAGAAGATTTTGCACATGGCGATTATGCAACGAATATTGCTTTTGTTATTTCTAAGCGGAAAGGAAGGTCTCCTAAATTGTGTGCAGAAGAATTAGTGCAACCACTTACTGAAAAATTTTCTTCAATTTTAAAAAAAGTTGAAGTTGCTGGACCTGGCTTCGTTAACTTTTTTTTGAAGGATGAAATCATAAGAGAAGAAAACAATAAAGGTGAAACAAAAATTACTACAAAATATACTGGTAAAAATATTTTAGTTGAACACTCATCACCTAATTTGTTCAAACCTTTTCATATTGGTCATTTGATGAATAATATTGTTGGTGAGTTCGTAACTCGTGCAACGAAAGAGGGTGGGGCGAATGTAACAACTATTTCATTCCCATCAGATATATCATTAGGCATAGCAAAAGCCATTTATATTATCAAAGAAGACAAAGATAATGGTAATGATGTTTTGGGTAACACCGAAGACAGAACAAAAATTATTTCATATCTTGGTGACTGTTATGTTAGAGGGGTTAAATTGGGAGAGGAGAATCCAGAGTTGGAGAATAAAATAAAAGAATTGTCACGAGATTTGTTTAATCAAATAGACGGCGGGGAATTAAAACCATCTGAAGAATATGATATTTATACAGACGCGCGCAATTTTAATAATTCATATTTTCAAAATGTAATTGAAGGACTTGGTTCTCATATTGATAAATATATTTTTGAAAGTGAAGCAGGTAAAGTTGGTAAGAAAATAGTTCTATCTAACCCACAAGTATTTAAGGAAGGGGAAAGAGGGGCTGTTATTTATACACCAGATGAAGAAAGAAAAGATTTGAATACCTCAGTATTTATAAACAGTGAAGGACATCCGACATATGAAGCAAAAGATATTGGTTTAATTGAAAAGAAGTTTACTGAATACGGAAATATAGATGAATCGTTATTTATAACAGACAATGAACAAACCCATCATTTCAAAATTGTTTTAGATGCAGGAAGTAAGTTAGGTGGCGATTGGATGGATAGAGTTGTAAAGAGTAAACATATACCACACGGACGTATGTTGTTTAAAGGCGCAAAGATGTCCTCTCGATTAGGTGGTGTACCACTTGCTCTTGATGTTATTGGTGTTGTTGAAGAAGAGGTAAAAGAAAGAGCTGGAGATAAAATTGAACATCTTACAGAAGAAGAAAGAAAGAAATTAGAAAGAGGTATTGCTCTCTCTGCTCTTCGAATCGCCGTGCTTCGCTCTAAACCTGGAATAAATATTAATTTTGACCCAGACACATCACTTTCTTTTGAAGGAGATTCAGGGCCGTATCTAATGTATACACACGCTAGATGTAGTTCACTTTTAGAAAAAGGAAAAGATATAACACTAACATGGAGTAATGATACAGAAGTAACAAGTCTTGAGAAAAATTTATTTCATTTTGAAAGAGAATTAATTGAAAGCTGTGAAGAACTAGCTCCTCAAAAATTAGTGACATATCTTTTTTCTATTGCGCAGTTGTTCAATGGATATTATTCGCAACAGCAAATTATAGTGGAAGGGGACAGTATTGGTAATGCTCACAGATTAATGATAGTTAAACGTACTAAGGAAGTTCTAAAGAGAGGTCTGTATGTTCTAGGAATAGAAGCTCCAGAGAGAATGTAATAAGTGGCTAGTAGATAATTTTTATGGTAGAGTTCTCTTGGCAATTTTGCTCTTTCAAATAAAAGGATAATGAGATGAAAAAGTTTATAGTCGGTGGTATCAGAATGGATTATCCAATAATGGTTGGTGCTGGGGTGTGCAAAACACCCGAGTCCATTGTCCCATATTTGGATGAAGATCTTCCTATTGGAGCTAATGTAACTGGTGCATATACACCAGAGGAACGTGAAGGTAATCCAGAGCGACCTGTTGATCATTGGTCAAACGATCTTAATTCCGGATTTAACGCTTTTGGTATGCCAAATATTGGTTTTGCAAAAGCATATGAGCGGTTGAGTGTCGTTTTGACCAATAGGCCGACAATCTTTAACTTCGCTGGGTTTTCGCCGAAAGAGTTTGTTGATATGGTTGCACATCATCGCAACAATTATCGTTTGGCCCCGTCCATTTCTGCTATGGAAGCCAACTGGGGTTGTCCGAATGCGCATGACAAAAAAACATTTCCAATTGCAAATGATTTTGATTCCATTGTTGAAACTTTGGAAGGGTGGAGAGAACTATTCGGAGGAGAAGATAATCCTTTTCCTTTATGGGTAAAACTTTCCCCGTACTTAACAAAAGAGGATTTGAAAGAATTTCCTTCCACAATCGATACATCTGCCTTTCCTGTTGTTAATGAAGGTTTTGCAGAAAAGGTTGCTCACCTTTTGGCTAGCCTAAGATACAGAAATATTATTCATGCGGTTGTGAACTTTAATACAATCGGCAATTGCGTTTACAAAGAAAATGGAATACCAGTTACTGCACCAAATGGCGGCAAAGCAGGTATGTCTGGGTCATTGCTCAAACAGTTTTCATTGAGACAAAATAAAATCTTTCGTGAAATACTTCCTCCTTCAATCGATACAATTGGCTGTGGTGGAATACTTCACGGGGATGACGTTGCAGATTTTCTTGAAGCAAAAGTTGCAGGTGTACAATGTACAAGCTTGCCCCATTGGTTCGGAGGACCGAAATCTTTCCCTCGACTTCTTGAAGAAAGCGATAGACTGTTGTCACATTTGTATTAACAACTCGTAAAGGAGATATACATGAGAAAGTTAAAGTTTCCGGTTCCGGACGACATGCACTTACACGTTCGCTCTGGGGCACGTTTGTATTCTGTTGTTCAACACACTGTGGCACAGTTTGGTAAGGCAGTTATTATGCCGAACTTGGCACCGAAGCACATTACGACAGTTAAGGAAGTGCTTGAATATCGTAATGAAATTATGCGAGCGGTTCCCAAAGGTGCTGAATTCACACCACTCATGACAGTTTCACTTTCGAAAGAAATGACCCCAAGTGACTTGAAGGAAGCAATGGGGTGCGAACATGTTTATGGTGCTAAGTTATACGCAGGACACACTACTAATTCTGAAGGTGTGACAGATGTTCAAGCACTCGCTTGGGCATTTGAAATACTCGAGAATAGTGGGATACCACTCCTTATTCACGGTGAAGCTGGGGTAACGATTGATGTTTTTGATCGAGAGCGCCGTTTCTATGAAAATGAAATGGTTTGGATCAAAGATACATTTCCTGAACTCAAAATTGTTTGTGAACACATAACCACAGCATATGCAGTCCATTTTGTTTCGAGTTGTTCTAAGAATGTGTTTGCTACTGTAACACCACAACATCTTCTTTCGAATCGAAATGACATGCTTGGTCAAGGTGGAATTCGCCCAGACTATTACTGCATGCCTATTTTGAAGATGGAAGCTGACCGTCTCGCTCTTCTTGCAGCAGCAACAAGTGGCAACAATAAGTTTTTCCTTGGCACTGATTCAGCTCCACATCCACGATTCGGTTTTGCGGGTAAGAGCAAGTATTCTGCTTGTGGCTGTGCTGGATGTTTTTCAGCATCACACGCACTTGAACTTTACGCAGAAGCTTTTGATTCATTCGGAAAGTTGGACAAGTTGCCAGACTTCGCCTCTCGTTTCGGGAGGGAGGCTTACGGACTTCCGCCGAACAATGGTGAAATTCTTCTTGAAGAAGTTGAGCCGTGGACTCTTCCCGAATCATTTGAATTCGGGGACGAAGATGTTGCTCCATTCCGTGCCCATGTTCCACTCAAATGGAAAGCAAGGCGTGTCTAATATTTTGTTCCTTGTTTCATTTTCGAAGCCGACCCAATTGGTCGGCTTTTTCTTTAATTTTAATTGTAGAATATGGACAAAATACTTTTTTCGTGTTAGTTTGATTTTAGAAGTACCTTCTAATTTTTTAAGAAAGTGAGGTATAAAATGTTGCCTGAAAATGTCATTCTTGTTCGTCATGGTGAGTCAGAAGGAAACGTTGCAGTTGAAGCAAGTAAGAACGGTGACAACAGACACTTCACAGAGGAATACCGCAATCGTCATAGCCGTGAGTTTAGATTGACTGATCGCGGTATAGCACAGGCTGAATCTGCTGGTAATTGGTTACGCCAAAATTTAACAATTAACCTAGACTCTTTTTATGTCTCTGATTACATTCGAGCCAAAGAAACAGCCGCATATCTTGCTCTGCCAAATGCAAGATGGAAAGAAGAATATCATCTTCGTGAACGCGACAGGGCATTAGCAGATAACATTCCTCGCGATGAAGAAAGAGCTTTGTTTCCTATGGAGCAGAAACAATATAGCATTGACCCATTTTTGTCTGTTCCAGCAGGTGGAGGAGAATCTTTTGCTAGTTTTTGTTTGCGACTTAAGGCTGGATTCATTGAACATCTTTCCAGACAACCATCCAATAGCTCAGTCGTAATTGTTTGTCACGGTCATGTCATGAGAGCTCTTCAGCTTGAAATTGAAAATCTAAGTCACGATGATTTCATTCGTTTGGATAAATCTGATATTCCACATGAAAAAATGAACAACTGCCAAATTCTTTGGTACACAAGAATGGATCCAAATAATCCTCTGGTCACCAATACACGCACCTTAGCTGTTAGATCAGTGTGTCCGTGGAAGGAAGACGGGGATTATGGGTGGCGTTATATCGAGCGTAAGCTTTCAACAAATGAAGACCTTCTTAATGAGGTTGAACGTTATAAGAGGCATGTGAATTAAAATGTTGAGTTTCTGAGCCGACCCAAGTGGTCGGCTTTTTCTTTGCATTTATAATTTTGCTATTCCTTTTTGATTGGTGTAGTATCAGGGAGGTTTTTGTACATTCAAAGGAGTTTGCTATGGAAACAGAAACAGCTAGGTTTATGGGTTATATTTTAGTTTTTTTATTCATTTTAATTGCCTACGGACTTCTTTTTATTAGAAAACAAGATCTTGGGTCTGGTAAAAAATATAGACACTCCTTTTTATTTTCAGAAGAGTTGTATTCAGCTCTTAATGAAATGTCTGATTTCTTTAAGAAGGACAGATCTGAAACTATTCAACTGGCCTTAATACTTCTTGTGATTTCTAAAGAAGCTCTAGTTAAGGGAAGTAAAGTTATGATTGTTGATAAAAATGGTAAATCTACCGAGATAATTTTTCCTGATGGTGAAGCTGAAGAAAGCACAACAAGCCTTCCTGGAAATGTCATAAGACTTTTTCCAAACAAGAAATAAATTTAAAAGGTGGTCAGCTGACCACCTTTTGCTATTCTTTTTTGATTGGTGTAGTATCAGGGAGGTTTTTGTACATTGATGTTTTGTCTAGTTATGTTTTGTGGCTAAACCAATTTGTTTACAAATGTTTTAGGGAGGAAAAGATGAAAAGAGCTAAGCAGGTGTGGATGAAGGAAAAGGTTAGGGAAAATCAAAGGCGTGATAGAGATCTTGCAAAAGAAGTTGTTGCTTGGGTTGGTAAGATGAATCTTTTTGGTACAACGGTTCTTATTCCGGAGAATAATTCACTTGCGCTGAGACTTAGGGAATACATAGACAAGAATTATCGTAATACAAACTACACAGAAAAAGATGAAATGATTAACGCAATTAATCGTCGTTTGTGTGAAATTGGCCTATGGAACTTTAGTCAGGTTTCTGTACTCACAAGACCAGACAATGTTTTTTCACCAGAAGCATTAGCGTTTGCAATTTTTCATGAACATTTAACAAAAGATCAAATCCGAACAGTTGAACTTCTTCTTGATCACGGTGAAACTTTAAAGAAATTTGTTTTTTCAGGTGTTCATTTGCCTATGATTGTACTTTCACAATTGGAAACAGCAAGAGAAAAGGCAACCCCACATAAGTGGCCAGAATCGTCCCGTCATTCGGATGACACTGAATGTTTTGAATCTCATTGATTTATGACTACAAAGCCGACCCAAGAGGCCGGCTTTTTTCTTGCTATATTTTTATTTTCTTGTAATATAAAGAGATAAGCAATGAAGGAACTAATCACTCCTTGGCTTTGGGAAGAAAATTCTATCGAATTTTTATGGCAAATTTATATAGTCCTAAACCTTCGGTCGGGCAAGTAGAACCCAATCTAAAGAAGGGGATAGAAATATCCTGAATCAAGGTGGTACCACGATAAACAATCGTCCTTGGAAAACAATTTAATCATTGTTTTCTTCGGGCGATTTTTATTTTATAAACAATTATCATTATGAACGACAAACCAACACCAAAAACAATATCAGAAAAAGAACAAGAGACCTTAAAATTTTGGCAAGAGAATGAGATTTTTGAAAAGTCTATTGAGACTCCAGCAAATGAAACAGCAAAAGGTGACTTCTCTTTTTATGATGGCCCACCATTTGCAACAGGCCTTCCACATTACGGCCATATTCTTGCAGGTACAATCAAAGATGCAATTCCCCGTTATCAAACTATGCAAGGAAAGTCCGTTCGTCGTAAATGGGGTTGGGATTGCCATGGTCTTCCAATTGAAAATTTGATTGAGAAAAAGTTGGGACTAAAAAGTAAAAAAGATATTGAAGATTTTGGTATTGATAAATTCAATCATGACGCACATGAGAGTGTGCTTACTTATGACAGAGAGTGGAAAGAAATTATTCCTCGCCTGGGAAGATGGGTTGATATGGATAGGCCATATAAGACAATGGACTCAACTTATACCGAAAGTATTTGGTGGGCTTGGAAATCCCTTTTTGAAAAAGGTTTAGCATATGAAGGTAATAAGATGATGCATATATGTCCTCGTTGTGAGACTACACTTGCTCAAAGTGAAGTAGGTATGGAGTATCATGATGTGACAGATATTTCTTTAACTGCAAAGTTTGAATTAGTTGATGAACCTGGAACTTTTGTTCTTGCTTGGACTACAACACCTTGGACTCTACCAGGCAATACGGCTCTTGCAATAAAACAAGATGCAGAATATGCAAAAGTTTCTATTGAAGGAATTGAAGGGAAATATATTCTCGCAAAAGAAAGAATTGGGGATGTTTTAAAAGATATGAAGTATGAAGTGATTGATACGTTCCCAGGTATTTCTTTGATTGGAAAATCATACAAGCCAGTATTTGGTTATTTTAGTGATGTAGAAATTGAAAATAAAGAAAACATTTGGAAGGTATGGCATGCGGATTTTATCACATTAGATACTGGAACTGGTATTGCACATGAAGCACCAGCATTTGGAGGAGACGATATGGAGCTTGCTAAGCTACACAATATTCCAATCATTAAGCATATTAAAATGGATGGTACTTTTATTCCTGCCGTTACAGACTTTGTGGGGATGAAAGTAAAAGTTGCAGGAGATACACAGAGTGCAGATATTGAAGTTATAAAAAATCTTGCACACAGAGGTTTACTTTTCGAAAAACATAAAATCATACATTCATACCCACTTTGTTGGCGTTGTAAAACTCCACTTCTTAATTACGCTACTTCATCATGGTTCGTTGATGTTCCAAAAATAAAAGAAAAGTTATTATCCGAAAATCAAAAAATCGGATGGGTGCCAGCTCACACAAAAGATGGACGTTTCGGTAAATGGCTAGAAGGCGCTCGTGAGTGGGCGGTATCGCGAACACGATATTGGGGAGCTCCACTTCCTGTTTGGAAAAACGAAGATGGAGAAATGCTCATGATTGGTTCACTAAAAGAACTTGCAGAGAAAAATAAAAATAAACCAAAGAATACTTATTACTTAATGAGACATGGTGAGTCGATGAGTAATGAGAAAAGTGTCCTAGAAACAAAAGGTGACCCGAATAATCACTTAACTGAAAAGGGGAAGAAAGAGGTGATGGATTCTTTGTCACTTATTAAATCACTTAATATCGACACAATTATTTCCTCCCCATTTGTTCGCACAAGAGAAACAGCAGAGATTGTTTCTTCATTCTTAGAAATTCCAGTAGTTATAGAAGAAAAAATTCATGAATATGATATGGGTGATTTTAGTGGAAAGTCTGCGCGTGAATATTTGGATTATTATGGACATGCATATTTACATTTCGATACACGCCCACCAAATGGGGAGACTCATGAAGAGATGATGTACAGAGGTATGTCAGCAATTATGGATTTTGAAAATAAGTATGAAGGTAAAACTATTCTTATAGTAACTCATGGTGGACCTGCTCGAATGATGTTAGTTGGTGGTGAATTACACACTGAAGAAGAGGCTCTCGAAGATGAACGTGCAGTTATTACTACTCTTTATTTAGGAAATGCTGAAGTAAGAAAACTTAATCTAAAACTTGTTCCACGTGATGAAACAGGCGCAGTTAATCTCCATCGTCCATATATTGACGAAGTAGAGCTTATTGTAAAAGGTAAAACTTATAAGCGTATACCCGACGTGTTCGACTGTTGGTTCGAGTCAGGCTCAATGCCTTTTGCTTCAGTGCACTACCCATTCGAAAATAAAACTGTGTTCGATAAAAATTACCCAGCAGATTTTATTGCAGAAGGAATGGATCAGACACGTGGATGGTTCTACTCACTTATAAATCTAGGTGTTGGATTATTCGACAAAGCTCCTTATAAAAATGTGATTGTTAATGGAATGGTGTTAGCCGAATCCGGTCTTAAAATGTCCAAGAGTGAGAATAACTATACTGACCCAATGGAGCTTGTAGAAAAGTACGGAGCAGACGCAATGCGTTACGCACTACTCTCCTCTCCTGTAGTAAAAGGTGAGAATTTACAATTCAACGATGATAATGTTTCTGAAATTTATAAGAAGCTTATTTCTCGACTAGAGAACGTTGTTTCACTTTATGAAATGAATAAGCCTGAGAAAGTTGAAATAAAAAGTTCTTCAGAAAATATTCTTGATAAATGGATGATAAGTAGAATAAATCAATTAGTTACAGATTCAACTAAGGGGTATGAGGCTTATATACTTGATGATGCTACAAGACCAATCACAGATATAATTGATGACCTTTCTGTTTGGTATACACGTAGATCACGAGATAGATTGAAAGGGGATAATGGAGATGAAGATAAGATGTTGGCATATGAGACACTTGCATACGTACTAGTTACACTTTCAAAAGTTATGGCTCCAGTTATGCCATTTATAGCAGAGAGAATTTATCAGCAAGTAACTGGTACTCAAGAAAGTGTACATCTAACAAGGTGGCCAATAGCTGGTTTTGTTGATGAACAAATTATAAAAGATATGAAAGTGGTGAGAGATGTGGTGTCTCTTGGTCTCATGAAGCGCACCGAAAGTAAAATTAATGTGAAGCAACCACTACTTTCTGTAACACTTAAGAAAAAAATATCTTCAGTTTATTTTGACCTTATACAAGATGAGCTTAATATAAAGAAAATAATAATTAATGAGGAACAAACTGACGAAGTAATTCTTGATACAACAATAACAAAAGAATTGGAAAGAGAAGGGGATGTCAGAAAGCTTATTCGAGCTATTCAAGATATGAGAAAAGAAAAGGGACTTTCTCCACAAGATGTAATCTCTATTAGTATCTCATCACTCGTAGAGCTTGGAGACATAAGTCTACTTACATCAACTTGTAAAATAAAAGAAGTTAAAGAAGATGCAAAAACACAAGGCCAATCAGTGGAATTATCTTTCGGTTCCGTTATTGTGAAAATCGCGTAACTTTTACTTTTCTGATCATTTTTGTTAGTGTTGCAAAGGTAAGTACTTTAATTAAAGGAGAGGAAAATGTCTATTGAGACATATAGTGTTATGTTTGTTGAAACTAAAATCCTACACAAACACCCAAAAGCTTTTCAGGAATATGTGGAGAGATATTTTAGAAAAGAAGTCATTTTTGGATCCGAATATTACTTTGCCTTTTTGCTCCTATCTATTTCTCACGAAAACAGCAAGAGAAAAGGTATTGCTCCTTGTCATAGTTGTGATTTAGGTGACTTTGGTAAAAATTCATCAGTACCATGCGAAAATCTTTATGATGTAATAGACAAGCTTTTGAAAGATGAAAAATCTGGTGTCTATAAAATTTTGCAATCATTCGATGATGGTAGGGGGTGGGGTCACGTTGACTAATTTTAGACGAGATTCGCTTTGCGAATCTCGTCTTTGCTTTTATAAACCATTGACTATAAACTATCGACTAATAACTATCCAAATATGGCTATCGAAAAATACGTAACTAAATGCTTTGTTATAGAGTCCTTTGACCAAAGCGAAAATGACAGAGTGTATAAATTGTTTACCAGAGAGTTTGGTATGATTATTGCTCATGCAAAAAGTATTAGAAAGTTGGAAAGTAAACTAAGGGCTCACTTGCTTCCACGAAGTGTTAGTCTTGTGACTTTGGTAAAGGGAAAAGAGATATGGAGATTGGTTGGTGGTGAAGAAATGAATTTTGATAAAGAAAATATTCATGAAGTAACAACCTTAATTAAAAGATTTATAAGAGGAGAGGGGGCTCACAAAGCTCTCTACGACAGACTTATCGACTTTTTAAGTGTTTCTAAAAATTATGAAACAAAAGTTTCTATTTTACTTCTCTACTACATTCTGCTTGTGGAATTAGGTTATGCAGATGCCAAAATAATCGGAGCAAAAGATTTAAAGGAATATGTTAAATGGAGTGTGGATGATTTATATACTCACTTACTTTTATCATATGATAAAGTGCGTAATCATGTGCAAGATGTAATGAAGGAAATGCAGTTATAAAAAACTACTTAGGAATTATTCTTCCCTAAGTAGTTGTAATTACTGATTAATTTAATTGTTTTTGCAAAAATTTATAGCGTATTCCCACCCCACATCGCTTGGAACAAATCTTGCAATCGGTGATATATGGAATAGGTGATCACAAAAATGCGGGTCAATTACTTCTTGTTTCCTGAGCTCCTTCAATGAAGTGTTTTCATAAACCAAAATCTTTTTACCCTCATAGTTATTACAATCAGGGTAGAGAATTAAAACGACAAGAAATCGACCAATTCGTTTATGTTTCAGTATTTCATAATTTGAAGGGTTAGGATTACCTAAAATTTTTACTTTCCGACATGCGCTTCTATTTTGTGATTGATAATTATTCGGTTCACATCTTGAAAATAGACTTAATCCCATGATAGTTCTCCTTAAAATTGACAGTCAATTACTTTAATCAAGATATACAAACACAAAAGATGTGCAGTTTGATCCATGACTACGTAAATTACTACACCAAAAGAAAATTCCATTTGATTTGGAGATGTAAGAAGTCCTCCTCTACCTAGTACCTTCATCCACTGATATGCGAGAGACCATCTATCAATTACCCAATGAGGAATGTATACACCTAGAAAGAACAGGGTAGAATAATCCCCAACTATCAATAACAAGATGGTGGTATAGACAAGTACATGAACAGAACACCACAAGAAACCAGTAACCCCATTTTTTCTCTTGTTGTCTGCCATAAAACTGTTCTGAAAAAAGAAATCACCAATGAAATGCGCAAACACCACTTTAAAGAATTCAATCTCCATGCTTTTCTCCTTTTGCTAGTTAACGAACTTTCTATTTAAAGAATAGATTACTTGAATAAGTTGTTCAATGATGTATAATAACAACTATACAACTATGGATAAAAAAGATTTACATATAATTTTAGAAGAAATTGGGTTGTCTCCTGCAGAGATTTCTGTCTATATCTCACTCCTTGATGGAGCTGAATCTGTAAAAGAAATAATCAGGTTAACATTAGAAAAAAGACCAACCGTTTACTATTCCCTAAGTTCTTTAGAAAAAAAAGGGCTAGTAAGTAAAACTGGCAAGGATTATGGGAATAAATATCAAATAGAGCCAGTTGATAAAATAACTGAGTTAGTTGATAAAAATATTAGAAAACAAAATAATCTTTTAGAGAGGGTAAAAAAGATTAAAGATTTCTATCCCAAAATAAAAAATGATAACAAAGTCATAGTTTCCTATTTTGATAATTTCGAGAGTATTAAATCCGCAATATTCTACAGTCTCTATGCAAAAAATAAAACCATAAAAACCATAGTGCCGGGGAGTAATTTTTTTAATGAATCAGGTACGGAATTTATAAAGGAATATATTAAAGAAAAGACAAAGAGAAAAATCAAAACAAAAGCAATTTGGGAAGACGTTCCCACCAAAAAAATTTTAAATGAATATTATGCAAATTCTGACATTAGACAATTACCCACAGAAATGCATAATCAATTCGAAACTACTATTTTCATTTACGATGATTATACGCTATATATAGCCCCTAAAAAAGAAAATTTTGCTTTTCTTGTTAAGTCTAATGAGCATGCAAAAATGATGTCTACATTGTTTAGTAATATATGGAATAGCTCTTTTGTGTTAGATAAAAAGATTTAATTTCTGTGATTGTACTTCTAATTTTCTGATATACTATTTATCATGGAATTGTCTCATCAAACAGAGCGTAGTGATAGTGCTATTGATTCACTTGAACACGAATTATATAATCCAAAAAATAAAATGGAGGATGTTTCTATTCACCATACTCGCGGAAGAAGATCTCTTGAACTCCCAACATCATGGGGGGATGATGCTCCAATTATTACACACGGAAAAGAAGAAGGAGGTCTATCTTTCGGAGTAAAGTTTCTTCTATATTCAATACTTATCTTGGTGTGCGCTCTTGGTTTTACTGCCTGGAGAATTATTTCATTACGTAATGTCGTTTCTAGTTCAAATATAGATATGACACTTGAAATGACTCCATATGTAGAAGGTGGAGAAACGGTGCCAGTATCGTTTACTCTTTTTAATAGGAATAAAGCTTCGTTACAGGAAGCGTCTGTTACTCTTGTATACAAACAGGGGATTGGATCACAAGACGAACAGGAAAAAGTTCATGAGAAAAGAGATATAGGAATAATAAATTCAAGTGATTACAAGAATCAAAGCTTCAATGTAGTTCTGTATGGAAGTGAAGCAGAAAAGCGCGACTTAACATTAAAGCTGGAATACAAAGTAGCTGGTTCTAATGCTGTTTTTAGTAAAGTTATAACAACTTCTACTGTACTCAAAACTCCACCAATAGCAGTTCATGTTGATGGACCAAAAATTCTTTCAATTGGTCAAAATGGAACATTTGTAATTACAGTAAAAAATAATTCTGCCACGACATCACTCCCTAGTGTTTTACAAATGACATTACCGAACACATTCACAGTAGTTAGTCAGGAGCCAAGGGCAAATTCAAAAGGAATAATCTGGAATATTCCACCAATTGCATCAGGGAAATATTCCACCACAACAATTACAGGATACCTTAATGGAAAGGAAGGGGAAACAACATCTATGAAAGCCTTGATTGGAGCAGAAGGCGATAATCGCACCAGTGTTGGCGTCGTTTATTCATCTCAAACTATTGATATAAAATTAAGGTCATCGCCTCTTAATTTTGCTGTAGACATGGATACAGAAAGCGGAACAACAGGCTCACTTCGTTATGGTGACAGGGCGACACTAGTTATTACTTATGCAAACACTAGTGATATCGCTCTCCAAGATGTTTCAATAAAACTTCTTATCACGGGTGACGCTCCTATTTTTAAAACAATTGATCCAACTAGCGGGTATTATGATTCAACCAAACAGACAATTACATGGGACAAAACCATATTACCAGAACTTGGAACTATACCACCAAATTCTAATGGAACATTTAGAGTTGTTATTCCAATAGTTACAAGTGGTAACAATTCTCCAAAGTTAAAAATCGCACTATCTGGAGCAGGTAGTTCACAAGCTTCAGAGGATGTTGTTGCCACTCTTTCAAAAACTTGGATAGTGCAAGGTAGTGCCACAATTAATGCTGAAACAAAATACAAAAACTCAACATTAATGAACACAGGACCTATACCACCTGAGCCAAATAAAGAGACAACATATACCACTCATCTCACTGTTTCGGCACAAAACGCACTCGTAAACACCAAGGTTTCATTTATTTTGCCAACATATGTAACATGGAAAAACACAACAAGTGATAGTTCAAAAATATCATATGATTCCAAAACTCGAACTGTTACATGGTCAATCGGCGATTTAGGGGCTGAAAAGATGACTACTGCAGATATTAACCTCGGAGTTAAACCTTCACAAAGTCATGTGGGTCAAATGCCATCAATTACTTCAGGTATTGTTCTTGAAGCAGATGAAGAAATTTCACACGCTCATCTTCGTACCACAATTTCCGCCCTGAATACTTTTCTTTCTGGCGAAAGTTGGGACGGCAATCCTTCTCGTGTTGTAGATAGATAATTAATTGTAATTAGAATTTGACTTTAGCTAAATTCAAATAATCTAGTAAAATATGCGTACTGTGTTAGAATGCAATTATGAAAGAAAATATCAACATAACCTTTTCAAGTGGAACAATTATTAAAGTCCTATTTTGGATTTCTATTTTTGGAGGACTTTTATATGTGAGCGATTTTGTTATTGCACTTTTGGTTGCCGTAGTTCTTGCTTCTGCAGTAGAAGCACCTATTAGAGTTATGTATAAATGGGGCATACCTCGTGTATTTTCAGTTATCATTATATTTCTCATATTAATTATTTCTGTTGTAGTTGTTGCTCTTATTTTTATTCCACCAATGGCTGATGACTTTGCAAGATTTATAAAAACCCTCCCCCAAATTCTCGACTCAGTACGTATTTTTGGAAAAGACATGGGCTTCAAAGATTTATCGATGATGATTTCTGATTTATCACGTGATATTTCGAAAGGGCAGATTTTAACTATTATTAAGAATGCGATATTTGGTTCCAGTGGTTTTTTTGCAACAACCTCTGTTGTTATTCAAAGTATTCTTAATTTTGTACTTACATTTGTATTAGCATTTTATTTGGCGCTTGAATATCGTGGTGTACAAAAGTTCTTAAGACTCATTGTTCCAAAAAAACATGAAGAATATGTTGAAGATTTATGGGATAGATCACAGAAAAAAATCGGACTTTGGTTGCAAGGTCAAGTGCTTCTATCTTTAGTGGTTTCACTTATGGTATATGTTCCAAGTTTATTACTCGGTATTCCTTATGCATCATTACTAGCAGTACTTGCTTTCGTTGGTGAGCTTATCCCAATGGTTGGGCTTACTCTTGCTATGATTCCAGCATTGTTCTTAGCATGGACTCACGGTGGAGTACATCTTCTTTGGGTAACAGGTATTATTTATTTTGCCATTTCTCAAATTGAAAGTCATATACTTTATCCTAAGATAATGAGTAAAATGGTTGGAGTTCCATCCGTTGTGGTTATTATTGCAATTGTTATCGGAGCAAAAATTGCAGGTATTTGGGGAGTTATTCTGGCGGTTCCACTCGCTGCAATATTTATGGAACTTGCGGCTGATTTAGAAAAGAAAAAGTTAAAAGATGAATAAAAAAACTTTTTATATAACTACAACATTACCATATGTAAACGCAGAACCACATATTGGTTTTGCTATGGAAATAATTCGAGCGGATGTTATCGCTAGATATAAAAAATCACTTGATTATGATGTATTTTTTAACACAGGAACTGACGAGCATGGAGCAAAGATTTATGAGAATGCAGTCAAAGGTGGTATCTCAGCACAAGAATTCGTAGATAACGCTTCACAAAAATTTAAGGATTTGTTATCTACTCTTAATATAGAAAGCGATATACATTTTATTCGCACAACTGATAAGAATCATATTGAATCATGTTATGAGATTTGGAAAAAGTGTTTTGATAATGGTGATATTTATAAAAAGGAATACAAAGTAAAATATTGTGTTGGTTGTGAATTAGAAAAAACAGACAGTGAGTTGGTTGATAATAAATGCACACTACACCCAGACAGAGAAATAGAAATTCGCGAAGAAGAAAATTACTTCTTTAGATTTTCAAAGTATCAACAGCCACTTCTTGATTTTTATAACACAAATCCAAATTTTGTAATTCCGGATTTTCGTTTTAATGAAATAAAAAGTTTTGTTGAAAGGGGACTAGAAGACTTTTCTGTTTCAAGATTAGCAACTAAAATGCCATGGGGAGTAAAAGTTCCAAATGATGAAGAGCATGTTATGTATGTTTGGTTCGACGCTTTAACAAATTATATTTCTACACTAGGTTGGCCAGAAGGGGAGAATTACAAAAAATATTGGGAACAAGAGGGTCAAGAAAATAGAGAAGTAGTGCAATATTGTGGCAAAGATAATCTCCGTCAGCAATCAGCAATGTGGCAAGCGATGCTTATGTCTGCAGGGTTGTCTAATTCTACCAATGTTGTTATTGATGGATTCATTACCGGTGCAAATGGTATTAAGATGAGCAAATCACTTGGCAATGTAATTTCACCGATTGAGGTCATTGATATGTTCAAGGATGTAACTGATTATCCAGAAGATGTTCTTCGTTTTGTGCTACTTCATGATATTTCTTCATTTGAAGATGGTGGTATGTCACTTGAAAGTATTAAACAAAGTTATCAGTCACATCTACAGAATGGAATTGGGAATCTTACGAATAGAATAATGAAAATGGCAACTACATACGGAGTGCAACTTTCAGAAGAAGATAAAAAAACGGCAGCATACGGGGAGGGTGTAAAAGATGACTTACTTGAGAAGTTTGATATTTCAAAAAGAATGAATGAAATTTTACTTAATATTGGTTCTATAGATGAAGATATTCAAAAAAATGAACCGTTTAAAAAAATAAAAATTAATGAAGAAGAAGCAAAGAAAGACGTATATAGAGAACTTTATCATCTTTACGGTGTTGCATTAATGTTAGAGTCATTTCTCCCTCATGCTTCTTCCAAAATCCTCGAATGCATTCGTGAAAATAAAATGCCAGAAAAACCATTGTTTAATCGACTTCCGTAGTCTATGTCTTTAGCTAATTTACCAGAACCAAAACCAGAATCGATTATTTACGAAGATAACAAATTATATGTTTGTCTAGCACGTTTTCCTATAACAAGAGGACATATTGTTGTTGTTTGGAAAGAAGATAAAGAGGATATTCATCTTTTGGATAGAGTAAATTATTTATATTTAATGGATAAAGTTGAAGAAATTAGAAATAAGCAACTAGAAGTACTAGGAGTAGAAAAAGTATATCTAGTTTACTTAGATGAGGCAAAACAAGTTCATTGGCATCTTGTTCCTAGATATAACGAAGAGGGATTTAATATTTTTTCCCATGAACCAAAAGAGGAGCAGGATTATTCATTATCTATAAAATTTAAATAATAAGTAATTGTTTAATCACGTCTAATCTGTTAGTATTATTTTGGGTGTTGTTTTACCCAGAAAGGAGTATTGAAATGGAACTGGAGAGACCACGCATCTGACTTTGCGAAGATTCCTCGAGGGGTTGTGGGAGAAGTCTGTGGACTTCGTTTTTACCACGAAAGGAAAAGGATAGCATCTAAGTGCGTTACACATAAAGTTGTTCCTCTGGTATGTGTTGGGGGGTAGATCCACCAACAGTAATTTGCCACTGGTTTTCGATGATTTTCATATGCGCACGATTCCCATTTTGAGACGGGCAATCTCAAACAGAGTCCAAAAGGTGGCCACAGCCACCTTTTTATTTTTAATTAAAATTTTTTGAAAAGAAAAATCGCAAGCAAGTGCTTGCGATTTTGTTAACTAAAGTTTTTCATTTTAGAACCCTATTTTTTCTTTTTTGGGTTTTGGTTTAGGTAAATCTTCTGTTTTAATAAAACCTCTTCTTGCCAATTTTGCATTACCGAATGATCTCATCCACATACTTTTCATATCACGTGGATTTGTTTTACTGAACACATCAATTACATCATCATTTGGTGTTTCATCAAATCCTTGACCCCAGTTGTGAGTAGTTCGCATTTGCCTGTAAATGTTCAGTGCAATAACTCTAGCCTGTTCTTGATTAGGAGGGAGTATTTCGTGAACATCCATTCTGCTAAGAATGGGGGAAGGTATTAATGATTCGTCATTTGCTGTTGTTATCCAAATAACATTACTTGCATCAATGGGGACATCAGCAAATTCATCGACAAAATCCACAGCCGTTTCCCTCTCAAGTAATCCATAAAGTGGCCCCAGCGGATCATATTGAGAAAATGATGAGGCTTTATCTATTTCATCTACAATGATTAGTGGGTTTGCGAAAATATCATCAACAAGTGACATGAACACTTTTCCAGGCTTCGCATCTTTCCAAGTTGAAGAGGATCCAGACAAAATCCATCCAGCAGTCATGGAACTCATTGAAACGAAAGTTGTTTTTGTTTCAAGTATTTGTGCAATCATTTTTGCAAAATGCGTTTTTCCTGTACCTGGTTGGCCAAGCAAAAGTAGAGGTCTAATTTCCAAGGGGTCACCACTATTAATACATAAAGCAAGTTGTCTTTTTATGTCATCAAGTGGCCCTTGGAAATTTGGCAACTCTTCATAAAGATGGTCCATGGAAGGGATATCGCTTGGTTGTACCAAGAAACGATCGGAACCATTTCCTATCATTTTTTTGTAGAGAGCTTGCAGTGGCTTGTTCTCTTCTTCCATACTAGCGAGTTTTTCTTCAATTGAAATTAAATCATAGATATCTCGCTTATGAGCGATGGCAATGTTTCTTTTAACTTGGTTTCCAAATTGAGATGTGTCCACGATACCCCCCCTTGAGATGATTGTAGGAACAGCTGTATTAAGCCTATCTTTTTTGGTTAACTAAGTCAAAATTATCCTATCTTAGTAATAGTTATTTTATGGTATGATTCTTTTATATGAGCAATTATGCCTTTTTTGACATCCATTCGCATATTCACGACAAGGCTTTTGATGACGATAGAGACTCTCTTTTAGAAGAAATGAAAGGATATGGAGTTGGTACTATTACTGTTGGCACTGATATTAAAGAAAGCAAGAACGCAATCGCACTCGCAGAAAAATATCCACATGTATACGCGACAGTCGGACTTCATCCAAACGATAACAAGGATGAAAAATTTGAGATAGATGAATATGAAAAACTCGCTCGTCATGAAAAAGTTGTAGCAGTAGGGGAGTGTGGACTGGATTATTTTAGAATAGAGGTTGATGATGTTGCTGATAAAATTCGCCAAAAAGAAATATTTAAAAAACAAATCGAACTAGCTGTGATAGTTAATAAACCTTTAATGTTGCATGGTCGTCCAAGTAAAAATACTATGGATGCTTACGAGGACATGCTTGATATTTTAGAAGATTCAAAAAAGAAATATGGAAATAAGTTACGAGGGAATGCACATTTTTTTGCTGGTAACATAGACATAGCGCAACGATTTATTAATATTGGTTTTACGATGAGTTTCTCAGGGGTGATTACTTTTACAAAAGACTATGATGATGTAGTAAGATTCATTCCTCTCACTCTTATGCATGCAGAGACAGATAGCCCGTATGCAACCCCAATCCCATATCGTGGTAAAAGAAATAGCCCTATGTATGTACAAGAAGTTGTTGCACGTATTGCAGTCCTGAGAGAGCAACCGATGGAAGAGGTCCGAGCTCAATTATTGGAGAATTCAAAGCGAGTTTTTAATATTTGACGCTAAAATTTTCATTTGTTAGTGTAAGCGTAATCGTTCCTTTTATTGGAGTATATGCAAATGAATACGACCACTTTGGAAGTTGGTGTCAATGAAGAAAAATTTAGACGATTGATGGAAAAAACAGGACTGACTATCGAAGAAATACTTCAACAATCAAGTGATTTGTTTATAAAGATGGCTGATGAGGTCTTAAAAGGAAGAACTGTTGTTTCTGTAATGGAGGACAAAAAGACTTATAACTACCTCCTATTCCCACCCTTGATAAATTTGAGAGGTGGGCAGAAGACAAAGAATTAATTTTTGTAAAACGTTTTTGTTTTTCAATATTTGACAATTACTCACTAAAAGAACACTATTATAGTAGTTGTTCAACTTAACTAGAAAGGAGGTGTGACGTGGCGGTTAGAAATGCTCTCGAGTCATTTCCAGTGTGTACGTTTTTTTGCGGAACAGTGCGCGCAATTGAGCAGATAAGCAAAGGCGCACGCATTTCAAATGGTCACAATAGTTACACCATCTCATCGGTGAGCGACAAAGGCTTGGAACACCTCCCGGTTGGCAAAAGACGCCTCGTGGTTATTTGTAGCGGGAAAATAGTGGCAGTATACATAAGGCCACGTATACAACTCATCAGGCGACTTGAATCAGAAAGTGAATTGGGAGAAGCTGTTCTTCTGAGTTATCGTCCAATTTATCCGGAAGGATTTGCCAAACTTGAGAAGAAATAACCTTTCGATGTTGAATCAGGTCTTTATTCTGAAAAGAATGAAGACCTTTTCTTTTGGTCTAAAACGTGGTAGAGTATAGGACTATGACTGATATAAATGAAATCACAGTAGACAGCCGTGTGTATGAAATTTCTTTCATCTTTGATAACAAACTAGATGAGGAAACGGCGCTTGAAAAAAGTAACGCAATCAAGCAGTCTATTGCTACCTTAGGTGGTAGCTTCATTTCAGAAGAAGCTCCGTATATGCGAGAGCTTGCCTATGAAATGACGCGCGTTGTTAATAATATTAACGTTCGTTTTAGTGAAGGATATTTCGGATGGATAAAATTCGAAATGGAAGGGGAGAAAGTTAAAGAATTCGAAAAGAATCTTAAACTTGATGACCAAATTGTACGTTATTTAGTTGTAAAAACAGTTCGTGAAAACACCGTCTTTACCAAGCGCGCTCCAGTTATCAAAGTAGAATCATTAGTTAATAATGAAACTGACGATATTGTGGACATTGATACAACAAAAGATGCAGATATTATCGCAGATGTTGTGCCAGAAGAAATCGCAGAAGTTCTTGCAGAGACCACTAGCGAAGTAACAAAATAAGGTTTACACTGTGTGTTGAATGTTAACTATTAACCAGTAACCACCAACCATTTATGTATCTAAATAAATCTTTTTTGTTCGGAAATCTTACTCGCGACCCAGAAATGAAGTCACTCCCAAACGGGAACAAAGTAACTACATTTTCTCTAGCAACCAATCGTGTTTACAAAGATGCGGCTGGTAATAAGCAAGAGCAAGTAGAATTCCACAACATTGTAGTATTCGGAAGACAAGCAGAAACAAGTGCTCAGTACCTTAAAAAAGGGCAAGGTGTAATGATAGAAGGACGTATACAAACTCGCTCATGGGACGATAAAGTTACAGGAGAGAAAAAGTATCGTACAGAAATCATCGCGGACTCTGTACAATTCGGTCCAAAGTCTGGTGGCTCATCATCTACTCCAACAGGGGAAGGATATAACTCAGCAGCAGCAACACCAGTTGCGAGTGCTGTGCCAGATTTGGAAACGATTGACTACGGCGACACCAACGTTAACGTTGACGACATCCCTTTCTAAACAAACAAAATTGCTTCATCTACTGCGTTACAGAAAATTTTTCCTCCACGCGCCGTACTATTCGTACGTCTTGGTCGTAAAAATTTTCCATGCCTTGTAGCTAAAACAATTTTCTTAGTTTATAAAACTCAGAATTAAAACAAATAACTATTAAAATTATGAAAAAACAAGATCACTTCAATCAGAACAGTATAAAGTTCATCGATTACAAGGATACAGAAATCCTAGTAAAGTTCATCAACCCACATGCTCGTATTCTTAACCGTCGTAAGACTGGCCTAACAGCCAAGAATCAGCGTGCACTTGCAAACGCTATCAAGCGTTCACGATTCATGGGGCTTCTCCCTTACGTTGCACACTAAATATTTATTTAACAAAAAACAACCTAATTATTAGGTTGTTTTTTGTTGAGGGAAAGATTACACTTAATTGAGTTAATTTTAATAACTATTTTAATATAAAATGAAAACAGAAAATAAAATTCTAATGGCACAAGCAAGGGAATCTTTGGAGGGTAAATGGGGGTTGGCTATTGGAGGAGTACTTGTCTTTTTATTAGTAAGTAGTGCCACATCTATGATTCCATTCGGAAGTATTATAGTTAGTGGGCCTATGTATGTTGGACTTGCATTTTTCTTCTTGTCTTTATCAAGAAAACAAAATCCGATAATTAAAGATCTGTTTAATGGTTTTAATAATTTTTTAACGGCACTCGTGGCTTTTTTATTGGTCGCACTATACACCATCCTATGGATGCTTCTTCTGATTATTCCAGGAATAATTGCAGCAATATCATACTCACAAACATATCTTCTGATTGCTGATAACCCTTCGATGTCTGCATCAGAAGCAATAGAAAAAAGTAAGAAGATGATGTATGGAAATAAATTAAAATTCTTTTATTTAGGTTTGAGATTTATCGGTTGGTTTTTCTTGAGTATTTTAACTCTAGGTATTGGATTCCTATGGTTGATTCCTTATATGCAAGTAACCTTTGCGAAGTTCCATGATGATATCAAAAGTAATACAACAGAAGAAAATGTTTCATCTGTGGCAAGTATCCCAGTCAATAACGAAGTAGTTAACAATTCTGCACCACAAGAAAATAATTCACAGCTCACAGCAGTACCCACTCCACCACAAGCTTAGTTTTTGTTATTTTTATTTAATTCTTAGTAAGAATTAAATATGTTTAAAAACAAATCACGCATGTGATTTGTTTTTAGTTTATAAATAGATATACTTAATTTATGACTACCTCTACCGTTCTTAATAAATTTTTACTTTTTGCTACGTATGTTGTTGGTATGGTTTCATTATTCTATTTTTCAAATCATATTATTTTTTGTTCCGGAATTTTTATTAATATAGACATAAACCAATGTAGCTCATTTTCAAACCTTTTAAATTCTGTAGCACCATCAATTTTTGTTTTTGTAATTGTATACCCTTTGCTTTACCATAAATTCATTTATTTATCGTATTTACTTTTTTTGATATTTTTTTATTATATAGCTCTCCAAATATTTATAAAACTTTTTTACTCAGCAGACTTTAAAAAGTCTCTAACTAACTCTAATCAGTTTGTAAATGTATCACCTATTGCTGGTATCCCAGTCAACAATGAAGTAAATAATAAACCACTATCACAAGAAGGGAATGCCCAATCTGCTACAGCACCTACTCCACCACAAGCTTAGTGTTTGTTAGAAAAAGTTGCTAAATTATGCTAGAATAATCTACATTATTTATTAGTTTTTTAATTTTGTTTGTATTCAGTATTTGTATTTAGCTACATTCTACTGAATACAAACTACTATCTATTTTATGTCACAAGCAACACATCCAAAAAAAGAACGAACCTATGTAATGATTAAGCCTGACGGAATTCAGCGTTCACTCGTTGGTGAAATAATTAAGAGAATTGAAAGAACAGGTCTCAAAATTATTGGTCTCAAAATGTTCATACCAACAGAAGATCAATGTTGGAAGCATTATAATAAAGATGATGTATGGTTCAATAAGAAAGGGTCAAACACCATAGAGTATCTTAAAAAGGCAGGACTTCCAGTTGAAAAGGAGGCAATAGAATACGGAAAAGATATTATTCGTGCTCTAGTAAAATACATGACAGCAGGGCCTGTGGTTGGATTTATTGTTGAAGGTAACTCATCTGTTGCTATAGTGAAGAAGTTGGTTGGTGGAACTGAACCAGCAACATCAGATGTTGGAACAATAAGAGGGGACTTCACAATAGATACATATAATATTTGTGATGTTGATGGTCGCGCAGTAAGAAACCTAATTCACTGCACAGATAATCCAGCGGAAGCATCATACGAAATTCCAATTTGGTTTAACGAAAATGAGATTTTGGACTACCGTTTAGTTCAAGATGAAATTCTTTACGACGTGAACTTGGATGGAATATTAGAATAGTCAAAAGTCCGTAAAGTCTATAAAGTCGAAAGTAAAAATACAAGCGAAACCAAAGGTTTCGCTTCTATTTTTAACCACTTTAAGGACTTTTGACTTTACAGACTTTAAACTATTTGTTGTCCCCACTGTCCACCTAATCCACATGAAAATTTAGACTTGCATGGTTTTTTTTGAGGGCTATAATGGTCATAGGTGCTTTGATATATTTGTTTGTTTACCTTCGAAGGATTATAGGATGTCAGATAGTGCATAGTCGTTCGTGACGCATGTCTCTCTCATATCTTATAATACAAACAATAATCGTAAGTACCTCCACTATAGAAAATACCCGATGAGTGTCATCGGGTATTTTCTTTTCTATAATTTTACTACACGCTACACGCTACACGCTACACGCTACAAGTTACATGCTAATTACATATCCACCTAATCCACCGCAAAATCGCTTGGAGGGATATTGCAATTTTTTGCGGCGGGAATAGAATGAGTATAGGTACTTCAAGAATATGTATCTGCCTAATCAAGTATCAAGGGTGATGAGATATTAGTACGAGTTCGAGGACCTACGATTCTCTACCCACGTATCGACAATCGAACAGATACATGATACGAAGTACCTCCATTAAAGAAAATATCCATGCTTAAGCATGGATATTTTCTTTCCCTTTACTTTTTTTATAGCAGGAATATAATACTAGATAGGGAACTTAGGTATTTTTCTGGATAATGCATCTTTGGGTTATGGAATATTGAGAACTGGACCGTGGTCCTATTCGTTTCCCACCCACCTGACATAAAACATCAGGAAGATGCCCCAAGTTCCCAAATTAAAAATCTCTTTATTTATAAAGGGATTTTTAATTTGTTTAATTTCTAATTGCACAAAGTGGCTGTTTTTGTTACCATCCTTTTAACATTGTTGTTTTTATAACTTGATTAACGAAAGGAAAATTTTGGGAAAATACATTAGTTTAGTAGATCGATTGTGCACTCATTCAAAAAGAGAAGGGGACTGCGCTCTTTGGACTGGTTATTGCCAAAAAGTAACAGTTTCCACACGTGGTGAGGATGGTTCTTATGGGCGAATTAATTTAACCTACAAAGGGAGGTCACTTAAATTCCCAGTACATAGAGTGGCAAAAGTTCTAGAGGAGTTACTTATTCTTCGTCCAGGTTTTGATTTTTATAACAAACAGGATAAGGAAACTTTTTTCGAGTTGTATGCTGCATACTCTGCTTGTGGGCTAAGTATCGATCATCTTTGCAAAAGGACTCTGTGCTTCAATCCTTCTCACTTGGAATGGGTTTTTCTAACAGCAAATCAGAAAAGGAAAAAGTGGAGTAGCTTCGCAAGAAAGAAAAAGATAGCCCTTCATACGACCAAGAGAACAAGGCATTATCGGACTCTACTCACATCAAAAGGGGTGGAATCATGGATTCACAAAATAAAATCAAAACAGTTTCGTATTACATGAGGTTGAGCATAATTTGCTTGACCTCATTTGTTTTTATAAAACAAATTTATGAATATGTCCCCCACTATACGCTAAACACTAAACGCTATATACTGTAATTATGAAACATATCATTATTTCAGCATCATATCTTATTATATTGTTTTGTCTTTCAAAATTCGTTTTTGATCCTTCATATTTATATTATGAATTATGGTGGTTAGATATTCCGATGCATATTATGGGAGGTTTCGGAGTTGCATCACTTACAGGGGCAATTCTTTCATATAAAGGAAATTCTGTCTCATATAAGAAATTATACTTGACTTACATCATGATCGCAGTTACATGGGAAGCTTATGAATATATACACGACGTAATGTTTGCTCAAGACTGGGGAGGTTGGGTAGATACAATAAAAGATTTAATTAATGGGTTTATTGGTATGAGTATTGCCTACCTTTTTGTTCGTAAGTAGGTATTTTTAATTTTTAGTATTAAACTAAGAACCAGTAACTAATAACCACCAACTATTCTCATGTCTACATTTAAAATTACTTTTGCGGGTGGCGCTCAAATGCCTACAGGTTCCAACTTCCTAGTTGAATTCGGAGGCAAAAAAATTCTCATTGACTGCGGTCTTGTACAAGGCGAGAAATATTCTATTCCGATTAACAGTGCACCTTTTATTTATGACCCAAAAAGTATTGACTATCTTTTTGTGACTCACGCTCACCTTGACCATGTTGGACGTATTCCATATCTTGTTCGTGAAGGATTCAAAAATCAAATTATCAGTACCGAACCTACGCGTGAAATGGCAGAACTTATCATGCTTGATTCATTGGGACTTTTAACAAAAGAGTCGCTTCACTCAGGTGCGCCAATGATTTATGAAGAAAAAGATGTATTTGAGAGTATGCACCTATGGGGAACAACACTTACTTATGAAAAGGAATTTGTCATAGAAACAAATGATGGTAATGCTGTAATTACTCTACATGATGCTGGACATATACTGGGAAGTTCAATTGTTGAAATTGCATACAAAGGAAAGAAACTTGCCTTTACTGGTGATCTCGGGAATACCCCTTCACCATTAATGAAAGACACAACACCGCTTAAGGATATTGATTACTTGGTGATTGAGAGTGTATATGGAGACAGAAATCACAAAGACAAGGATAGACGTATTGAGATTTTTAAGGAGGCGGTTGTAAGTACGGTTGCAAAGGGAGGTACAGTTCTTATTCCAGCATTCTCTATTGAACGCACACAAGAAATGTTACTCGCATTTAATGAATTAGTTGAAAGTAAGCAAATACCAGAAATTCCTGTTTACCTTAATTCCCCACTTGGTATTAATATTACAAAAATTTATAAAAAATATGACAGTTGGTTCAATGAAAATATTGAGGCTACAATTAAAAGTGGTGATGATATTTTTGCATTCAAGGGTTTAATACAAACAGCAACACCAGAAGAGAGTAAGGCTATTAATGGTGATAATCGTCCAAAAGTTATTATCGCTGGAAGTGGTATGAGTAATGGTGGACGTATCTTACATCATGAGGCGAAGTATCTTCCAGATCCAAACAGTACAATTATTATTGTCGGATATATGGCGGTTAATACATTAGGACGCCGTATAGTTGATGAAGAAAAAGAACTATACATTAATGGAAATATGATTCCACTTCGAGCGCGTGTGGTTAACATTCATGGATTCTCTGCGCACAAAGACTCAGAGCATCTTGTTGAATTCGTTGGTACAACTGCTCCGTCACTTAAGAAGGTGATTGTTGTACTTGGTGAACCAAAGAGTACATATTTCTTAGGTCAACGAATTCACGAAACATATGATGTTCCGGTTGTTGTTCCAGAAAGAGGGGATGTTCTTGAATTAGATTAAGTAGTCCACTAGTAACTATCAACCAGTAACTATATACTAGTAAAATGAAACAACGAATTACTATCAGTGTCTCAGGCGCTGCTGAAATAGCACATTGTGGACCATCTGTAATACCAATTGCTAAAGAAATTGGTCGTGAGATTGCTAGACAAGGATGTCAGATTGTTACAGGTGCAACAAGCGGTTTTCCTATGTATGCAGCTGAAGGGGCAAAGGAGGCAGGGGGATTTTCTTTTGGTCTTTCTCCTGCAGCAAGCAAGAAAGAACATGTGGAGGTGTACAGATTACCACTTAAGGCTATGGACACCGTCGTATACACAGGGTTCGGTTTTCCTGGACGCGACCTCATGCTTATACGCTCGTCAGATGCGGTTGTAATTGGTTGTGGTCGTATTGGTACTATTCATGAGTTTACAGTGGCTTGGGAAGCTAATATGCCTCTTGGAGTACTTGTTGGAGAGTGGGCGACAGATGAAGTGATTCAAAATATCATAAAAAATAGTGATCGAACAAATCCAAATGTTATTTTTGAAAAAGACCCAAAAATAATGATAGAAAAGTTGATTAAGATGGTAAGAAAGCAAGAGCTTAACGGCGAAAGGGAACTTAGACTTTAGTTAAAAATTATTTTATCTACTTTGTCGCTAAGATATTTTTTTCAGTCGCCGTAGGTCTACTACGTCTTCTTTAAAAAATATCTATGCTTCGCGTAGCTAAAGCAATTTTTGACTAAAGTCTGTGCTGATGGAGTTTGTAAAAATACAAAAGCGACATCTTAAGATGTCGCTTTTGTGTTTTTTAAGTGCCTTATACTTTTGACTTAGTAGTTTATGAACGTTCCTTCGCTTGCTAGCTACGGAACTCTTCGAAGCTCTACGCTTCTCGAACTTGTGCAACAATTCTTGTGAATGTTTCTGGGTTCTCTGCTGCAATTTCTGCGAGCATTTTACGATTTATTGAAATATTCTTCTTTGATAGCATTCCAATGAAAACAGAGTAAGTAATATCAAGAGCGCGTAGTCCAGCGTTAAGACGAGTAGTGAAGAGGCGACGCATGTCAGTCTTCTTGTCTTTTCTGTGTGCAAAAGCATGAGCTCCAGCATGACGAAGAGCAACCTTTGCTTCTACTTCTTTCTTTGAACGACCAAAACGAAAGCCTTTAGCTTGCTTGAGTACATTTCTGCGATGCTTCATCGCCATTAAACTTCTTTTTACGCGTGACATAGTGGTTGATTAAATAAATTAATGAGTCTTAAAGGATTAGAACATTCCTGGAAGAAAACGTGACTTTTCCTTTCCTGTCATAGCAAAATCCTGAGCTCTTTTGCCAGCAAGTTGCTTTGATCGTGATGCTTTTGCATTGAAATGGTTAAGTCCTGGCTTACGAGCTAAGATTTTACCATTTTTGGTAACACGGAGACGTTTTAAGAATGATTTGTTTGTCTTCATAGAATTTTTCTATACCTTTCAGATAGTTGGGGTATTTTATCATACATTATCAAGAATATCAAGGGCTTCGTACATTGGTTTAAGTGAGTATATTACAAAACGAAAAAGTCCCCACCGCACAATGCAGTAGGGACCACCAGAATCTGGCTAATTGATTTTAGGTCGCTTAACGGAGAACCCTCTCCGTCGGACAAGTAACAGTATATCATACTGATACTTTTTGTCAAGTATTTAAATTACTTAGCCTTCTCCAGTACCACCATCATAGACTTCGGAATCTTCTTCAAAGGTTCAGCAATTTTATAATCCGCAGGGATAATAGCCAAAATGCGATTCATGCGTTCACGAAGGAATTTGTCGTCCATATATTTTGTACGGCCTTTTAATTGTAGGTCGATTTTTACACGGTGGCCTTCATTAATCCACTCAGCAGTTTTCTTAGCTTTCATCATAAGGTCATTATCACTAATGGACACACTAATCTGTACTGTTTTGGTTTCAGTGATGTGTGCCTTTGCTTTAACTTCTTTTAATTTCTTAGAAGTTTCATATGTGTACTTTCCGTAATCAGCAATACGAGCAACAGGGGGTTCAGCATGAGGAGATACTTCGATAAGGTCTAGTCCAAGAGCTTTTGCTTGAGCTAAAGCTTCATCTTTTGTGAGAACACCTAAGTTATCTCCGTTGTGTCCAATGACACGAAGTTTTAGTGAACGGATATTATTATTGATGTTTACTTTTTCTGCCAAGGGGTTATATACATAGATAATACCATATAAATACATGAAGGGCAATAAAATGTTCTCTTATTACAATACAAACAAAAACCCTCTTGATGAATTCTGTTTGAGGGAATTCATCAAGAGGGTTGAAAAGGGGTTAAGCAAAATTGAGGACGGCGCGTGAGAACAATTCACGGTTTGTGCGAATCATCTCCCTTATGACGGAAGTATCTGCAATGTGGTTAAGGTTCACCGCCTCTTCAATCTCTCGGGTGTCAACAGGAAGGTTATGTTCGCGCAACTTTGTAATCATGGTTGTGATTTCGTCAGCGGTTGGAAAAGAGCGTAGTATTTCATAACGAATATCTTGCAAAGCATCCACTCCTCCAAAAGAACGAGCCAATGATTTGATATAGTGATTTGTTGCATTGTTGATATCGTTTTTAGCAACAGTGAAACACGAGCACAATGTCTCAGTGGAATTAATGGAATCAGCCTGTTCAAGTATTTTCATACCACGCCAGGACTGAATCAATGAATGAGGAACAATGGTTCCCCAAAAAATCGCTGTATTTCCCGAAATCGCAAGACCAATGCCGAGTTGCGCGCGGTACCCCTCGCCAGATATACCGACAAAGGGTGTAACAACTGCACGAATTCCATTGATGAGTTTTTCGGACTCGTCACCGCGTAGTGCAATCACAACGTCACTCATAGCTACTTCCCCTTTAGTTAATGAACAAAATTTGACTAAATTTGGCTAGATATTTTATAACATATTATTGGAATATTGGGAAGGGTTTGAGTATTTATTTTTATTGACTATATTATTCATTATAGTAGGATGCACTCAGTAGTTTTTTTAAATGTCTACACATTACGGAGGTGTGCCATGTTATCCATCAGTCAAAAAATGATTGGGTTTTTTCAAGGTTTTGGAATTTTTGGAAGGGTTAGTCAAATTATTAGCCCACCACAACATATTCGTATGAATGTTGTCGGCTCAAGTATTGATGATTGTTTACGGAAGCTTGAGGAAAAAGCTGGTCTCCCAAAATATGATTTATCAGTAGCTGAAGAGCCAATAGAAGTTGTAACTTGGCCAGTTCCGCGTAAAGGTCTTGACCATAACATTGTTTCAAAAACATCAGAGATTTGGCAAAAAAATAATAAAGGATACATTTCAGGAGGTGTCTTTGAAGCTGTCAGTAGAAGCATGTTCAGTAACAAAGAAAGAAAGGGAATGAATTCCATGGTTAATTTTGCGGTTAATTTGGCAGACAGCTACAATTTTCATGCAAGGATTCATATAAGCAAAAACTGCCTCGGTGTTTATTCTGAAGGTGTTTGTAAGTTTTGTGGAGATGTTTCGCGTTAAATGAAAAAGTTTCTCAGATGCCACTTTCGAAAGTTAGTGGCATTTTTGTTATAAAAACTCCCACCGTTCACATATAGTTACTAGATAGGAGTTGGGGATTGTTGCAAAAGGTTAATGCTTCAATTGTTAAGCTTTGAGTTAAAGAATTGCCTCAGTTCACCGTATGTTTTTATTGTGTTTGGGAAAGAAACTCTAAGTCCACAACTTCTACAGAGAATTACATCGTGTGTTTCTGTTGTAGATTTTCGGTCCATGAATCCATTACAAACTTTGTGAACACCGACACTTGAACCAAGTTTGTCGCTATCGTTTGTGTGTTTGAAAAGATTGTCAGATGGATATTCACGCAGCGTGTCGCCTTCAGATGTCAACAAAACAGGAGTAAGGTGAATACTTTTTCTTACAGCTTCAATTACTCTTTCGACAAGTAGATCATATTCCCCGTAGGGCTTACCATTGTGTGAAGATATTACAGTAGAAAACATACTATCTAACCAATTTGTTGCGTTGTAGTTATCACGATCTTTATTGACTACTTTAAATGGACAAAGTTTGTTGATCGGATACGTTTTCCCAGTGATACCGTCTTGGTCATGATAATGACCAACAAGTTTTCCTTCTTTTACTTCTGTTATTTCAAAACCAACTGTTCTGACAATTAAAAAAAATACAGACATTTCGTTTTCTGGTAACTCTGTAATTACTTGCCAACTGTCCTGATACTTCAAGATGAGGTCAACGAATTTTGTAGCAATAGCATGTAAAGTGATTTCGTTCACGGGTTTCTCCCTTTAAAAGTACACGACTCAAAATGAGTTCTGTTTCGTATCCTACAATACAAGAGGGGAGATATCAAATCAACATCAAATTTTATTTTAGGAGATGGAATCGGTCACAAATCTGCCTAGCGTCTCCCGACGTGATTTACTAATCAGCTTTGATCGAAGCAGATTCCCGACCCGCATTCAGTTCCCCGAAAGTGACGAAGGTGGGGGAATTGGTCACAAAATCAGTTACTCACTTTGTTCGTAACAGATGATTTCGCGACCCAGTATTCAATTCCCTTGAAAGCCAAGCAGTTGGCTTTCTCCACCTCCACAAATACAAAATACTCCACCAGAGGGGTGGAGTATTTTGTATTTGTGGAGGTGGCGGGAATTGAACCCGCGTGTAATAATGTATGGTGCATGAATCTACTGTATGTAGTTTGCTTCATGTGTTCGTATTCATTATAGAAAACAAACGAAAACAATGAATGTATAGCATGTTTGTTTCGGTTAGGTTGCTATGCAACAAGATAACCTACATCTTCTGTTATATTGCCCAGACTTTTTCCGTAGATACGAAAAAGAAGGACACCAGATAGGTCTAAATTAGACGAATGCTGGAACTAGTCCGAACGCGTATGGCGAACGGATAGCCTTGCCAGTTGAGTTTGCAACATGGTTGCTCAAAACGTTTACGAGTGTAAGAGCAGTCTCGATACAGCACATACATCATATTCTTAGTATCGAAGCCAAAGTCACCCCCAATTAAAATAAACAATCTTACCTCATCTACTTTGTCGCAACTTCATTTTTATCAGTCGTCGTACTATTAGTACGCCTTCTTCTAAAAATTTGTTGCTTCGCGTATCTAAGGTAATATTCTTAATTTTAAAATTCAGACACGTTGTCGTGATTATATAGAACGTAATTCTCTGCGAGCAATATCTTTCTTAATATCTTCTCGCTTATCTTTACTATCTTTTTTCTTACAAACAGCAACCTCACATTTAATGAGGTTGTGTGTAGAATACAATGAATTTGGATGTAATGTCAAGGTCTTTGATTGTTCTTTGTTGTACAAATTCTCAATGTCAGATCTTTTGAGAAGTAATTTACGAGTACGATAGGGGTCATAACCCTTCGGAGTATTCGCTACTTGGTATGGTGGAATATAAACACCAACAAGAAATGCCTCACCACCACGAATTAAAACCTTAGCACCATCAAGTGAACCCAACTTTTTACGTAGAGCCTTTACCTCAAAACCAAAAAGCTCAACACCTGCTTCAAGGCTATCTGTTATTACATAAGTGAGATGTAGTTTTTTACTATCTATCAAACGCATATTTAGATTTTAGCATATACATTACCTATTTAGTTGAATATGATAGAATGGTTTGATGAAAAAGATGAAAATGCCAAAAATAGGAAAAATAACAAAAAAGGATGGGGAAAAAGTTACAACTGCAAAAAAGGTGCAGAGTTTTTCTCAGCAGTTGTTCGGTTCCTTTATTATTTTTATGTTCCTAGTTTGGGGGTACTCTATTTTTTCTGAAAAGAAAGCCACACCAATTATTCCACTTTCTTCATTTGCAGAGCTTGTTAATCAACAACAAATAATAGCAATCACTGTAGAAGGAGATGCCCTTACAGGAGAAAAAATAGATAAAACAAAAGTTTTAAGTAAAAAAGAAACAGGGGTTTCAATTCTTGAAGCACTCAAAATATACGGAGTTAGCACTTCAACACTCGCAACAACTACGATTACCGTTTCGTCTGAGAGAGGGTTGTCATTTTGGGGTTCACTTATTCCAATCATACTTCCAATTCTTTTCTTAGGATTCATGATTTGGTGGCTAGCTCGTGGAATCAAAGGAGCAAATGTTCAAGCTCTTTCTTTTGGACAATCACGTGCAAAAGTTATTTATCCAGACGACACGAAAGAAAAAATACTGTTCAAAGACGTTGCAGGTGCAAAAGAAGCTAAAGAAGAATTATTAGAAATCGTAGAATTCCTTCGAGCTCCACAAAAGTTTACAGACATAGGCGCACAAATTCCAAAAGGGGTTCTTTTGATGGGGGCACCAGGAACAGGAAAGACAATGCTTGCTCGTGCTGTGGCAGGTGAGGCAGCAGTACCATTCTTCCATTTATCTGGAAGTGAATTCGAAGAGATGTTCGTCGGTGTAGGAGCGTCTCGTGTGCGTGATTTATTTGACATGGCAAAGAAAGCGGCACCAGCAATTATTTTTATTGATGAAATAGATGCAGTTGGACGCACACGTTCACCGTCACTCGGTGGTCAAGGTGAAGGACGTGAGCAAACACTTAATCAAATACTGGTTGAGATGGATGGATTCGAACCAACTATGAATTTGATTATTATGGCAGCAACTAACAGACCGGATGTACTTGATCAAGCACTTCTTCGTCCAGGAAGATTCGATAGACGAGTCACACTTGATTTGCCAGACAGAAATGATCGTGAAGCAATACTTGGTGTGCATGTAAAATTAAAACCACTCGCAGAAGATGTTAATTTGAAAGTCATCGCAGAACGCACTCCAGGATTTTCTGGTGCAGATCTTTATTCACTTATGAATGAATCAGCAATCCTAGCAGCACGGGAAGAAAGAAAGAGTGTCGCACAGTATGACCTCATACGCTCTATTGAAAAGGTTATGCTCGGTCCCGAAAGAAAGAGTCATGTGCTTACTCCACAAGAAAAGAAAATAACTGCATATCATGAAGCAGGACACGCTCTTGTTGCATCATGTTTACCTGATGCTGACCCAATACATAAGATATCTATTATTGCTCGAGGACACGCTGGAGGGTATACACTTAAGCTTCCGCTTGATGAAAGACGACTCATGAGTCGTGCGACATTCTTGGATGATATCGCGATGTCACTCGGTGGTTATGTTACAGAGAAAGAAATATTTGGTGATATCACAACTGGCCCATCAAATGATTTGCAAGTAGCAACAGCGATGGCTCGCGCTATGGTTACGCGTTATGGTATGAGTACACTTGGTCCGGTGACTTATGTACCAGAAGGAGAACAACGTAGTGTTTTCTACAGCAAAGAATATAGTGAAGCGTATGGAGAAAAAATCGATGGCGAAGTGAAGCGTATCTTAGATGAAGCATGGCAGAGAGCTAGAAATATTATTCTTGATAAACGTACAGTGCTAGTTGCTATCGCAGAAGAACTTATGCGTGTAGAAAATATTGAAAGAGAGGAGTTTGAAAAGATTTTAACTCTACATGGTATACCAGTGAAGAAGAAAGTGGAAGTAGTATAAAGAATAGTACGTAGTTGGTAGTGTGTAGTTAAAATACAAAAAGGCAATCTTGCGATTGCCTTTTTTTGGTGAATGATTTACAAAACTCTCCCAACCCAAAAGTTTGAGATAGAAAACGCAAGCATTGCTTCTTCTGGTGTTTCTGGAAAACATAATTGCAACACATCAGGAAGAGAAAGTCTTTCTATGTCTCGACCATTATAACGACCGAGATTGGTACGACAACCGTGACGAAATTCACTTATAGATGTATCCATATAAATTTCACTTAAAAAATCTCTTCGATAACGGTCATCCTCTTCTTTTGTCCATGATGGGTGCCTTGGATTCAAAACCATACAGTGTTGACCAGCAATCATCCCACCAATAAAAGTGTATTCTTCTCTACTCATTTTAACTCCTCGTAATTAAGATAGGACTTTCTAAATGAATACTATCATATTTTATTTGTGTTGTGCTCAATACAAAAAGGCGACCACAAGGTCGCCTTTTATGTTTGAATCGTAGCGTAGTTACGATTTCAGAACATCAGCTGGGTATGGTGACCGCCCAGCATTTTTCCTGTCTGACAAATGCCCGTATCCGACATCTGTGTCAGGTTCTATTTTTCTGCTGAGATGAACAACAGATGAAGGCGGAGCTTCTTCTCTTGTCTTAACTGCAGACGCTTTGGGTTCATTTGCAACTCCGGATTGAGGTTGCAGTCGTGATACATTTGAAACTGAATCTATTGCATTCATGGTGATTCCTCCTTTTTTGAACAGTCTTACTTTAAAGAGCCTAACTTAATGGTACACCCACAAAAAAGTAAGTAAATACTAGTTGTGAACAGGTGCGTAATTTGTGCATCCGCCTGGACTCTCCTACAAATAAATTTTTGTTGTCACAAAAATTTTTGCTTTGGTCTCACGACATGATTTTCTAATCAGTCACTCCTCATTCAACAGAATGACCTTTTAGGTATAGCATTTTGCTTGCTAGCAAAATATGCTTGTGGCTTTCTCGTCCAGACGAAACACAAGCAGTTGTGTTTCTTCGGATGCACAAAATTCACTTCGTTCTTTTGTGCATCCGCCTGGACTCGAACCAGGGACCAGTCGTGTATAAGACGACGGCTCTACCAACTGAGCTACGGATGCAATTGCTCTAAACTATATCAAAAATAATGGAAAATTTCCACCTCAATTATTCCATGTGAACAGTTTCGCGACTTTTAATTATTTCTGCTAGGTCGGGATAATTTTCTAATGTTCCGTCATTATCGAGTAACTCGCGCGCTTCATCACGTGCTATCTCAACTAACTTCGGATTCTTAATAGCTTCCATTGCAAGATCACTAATTCCCCACTGTTTTCCATCCATAAGCATTCCTATGCCACGTGCCATCATATCTGCTTCTGCAAGCTCGAACCCATTCTTTGCATTAACTAGTGCCTTCAGTCGTGTTTGTGTTATCTCGCCAACGCTCTCAGTAAACAGATAACAATAGGATTGGTACTCTCGTCGTCCGACACGACCACGAAGTTGGTGAAGTTGTGCGAGTCCGAATCTATCAGCGTGTTCTATAACAATCACCGTTGCATTCGGTACATTGATACCAACTTCGATAACTGAAGTAGCAACTAATATGTCAGATTTTTTATCCAAGAAATCTTGCATAACTTCTTCCTTCTCTTCTTTTTTCATTTTGCTGTGCAAGATATCAACAATAAATTCTGGGAAAATAATTTCTGATAATCTTTTCGCTTCCTCCTTCACACTTTTTAAAGTTCTTTTTTGAGCTTCTTCCTCATCTTGTTCATCTATACGTGGACATATTACATAGACTTGTCGTCCAGCTTCTAATTCTTTACGAATTTTCTCATAGGTTTCAGTCCTGTCTTTACTTTTTATTATTTCAGTAATAATTTTTTTGCGTTCCTTTGGCATTGTGTCAATTACAGTGAGGTCTAGGTCTCCGAAGATAGTGAGAGCTAGTGTTCGTGGAATCGGGGTAGCAGTCATCGATAGTAGGTGAGGGAGTTCTTTTCTGACTTCACCTTTTTTAGAAGCTAGAAGTTTTCGTTGTTTTACTCCGAAGCGATGTTGTTCATCAATAATAATTAATGCGAGATTAGAAAATTGTATTGTTTTTTGAATAAGTGAATGTGTTCCTATAACAATTGATACTCTGCCATCAGCTAACCATTTAAGTAATTGTGCACGGGAAATAGTAGTGTGGGACGTTTTGTCAGTTTTACTTGGGAACTTCGAACAACCAGCGCTGGTTAACAACCCAATTTCAATTCCAGTTCCTTTAAAATAACTAATAAAACTTTCGAAGTGTTGCTTGGCCAAAATTTCAGTTGGGGCCATATATGCAATTTGAAGATTTGTTCCAGATTTTCCAACTCTATTTTGTAGTATGGCATGCGACACAACCGCAGCAACAAAAGTCTTACCACTACCAACGTCACCTTCAAGCAGTCTTCCCATTGGTTCTTTTCTTGAAACGTCTTTTAAAATTGATTCTATGGCATCTAATTGGGCCTTAGTTGGAGTAAAGGGGAAGGATTTGATGAACTTATCAATTTCTTTGTTGTCGATAGTTATGGGATAAGCAAGAGAATGTTTGGCTTCAACTTTTTCTTTATATTGTTTTAGTTGAAGATAAAATATTTCTTCAAAAGCGAATCTTTTACGAGCAGCCACAGTTAAGGCTTCGTTCTTTGGAAAGTGAATATAAAGAAGCGCATCTTTTAATTCTGGAAGGTGAAGTTTTTTGGTTATATGTGATGGAATAGGGTCAGTGACATTATCGAGTACTCCACCTGAAATAGCTTTCTTGATGAGTGTGTAAAGATATAAAGATGAGACACCCTTTGTTTCTCTATATATAGGTGTAAGAAATTCTGGAGCAACAGTGGATGCGAAAAGTGAGTCACTGTGTTCAGGTAGTGCAACTAGTCGTTCTATTGTTGGATTAGAAAGGAATACTCCACGGCTATCTTCATTAACCACCCCCGCAACTTTTACCTTGGTTCCGTCAGGATACATCTTGCCAATATATGCTTGATTAAACCAAATGCATTTTATTATTCCAGTATCATCTGCAACTCTTGCTTCTGTCATTGGCATATGTCCTCTGAAACTTCTTTTGATAGTGACTTTTTCCATGACACCATAAATAGTAACCTGGTCTCCCTTTTTTATATTTACAACATGAGCTTCTTCGCGTATATCTGCATAACGAGTAGGGAAATGATAAAGTAAATCACTTATGTTTTCTATATGTAGTCGCTTTAACCCTTCTTGATGGTCAGGATTTATTCGAGCAATTGAGGAAATTGAAGATGTGAGATTGTACGAAGTCATTTTTATTTATTTGCAATCACAATTCAATGTAAGTAGCTGTTTAACGAAACTGTGGACGAGAATGATAAATTATAAGGGCAAGAGATACAAGAAGTAGAATAAATAACAGCATGCTGTTTGTGGCGTATCCATGCATTGCGAAGTTAATGTATAACTGACTAGAAAGAATAATAAGAGCTACCAGAAGTGGTAGTATTGGTCTTGGCCAAATAAGGATAAGAATTCCCAGTAAAACAAAACATGCATGCCAAATAGTAAAAGCAATAGTCGTCGGAATGTATTCATTAATACAAGTAAAAGCAGCGACCCCAACCTTCTTTACCCCCAACATTAGTGCTTGCCCGTGAGGGTAAATAAAATAGAAAGCAACGGCAAGTCTTAATAAATATGGCCAAAAATTAAACATAATAAAAGTATATCACGGCATCATGTATTATATATTACTTAATAAACGCAACTAGTGTCTAACTAATACCTTTATGATATAATCGTCAGATTATGAAGCATAAAATTAAAGCAGTATGGGTGGTGATTGCAACGATTGCATTGGGGTATTTTTTAATAAATGGTGGAAAAGACTTTGTTTTAGGTCTTGATTTGGCAGGGGGTTCTGCACTTACTTACAAAATTGATATAAGTTCATTACCAAAAGATGCGGATGTATCAGCGTCTGTCGCATCACTTCGTGATGTGGTTGAGCGTCGTGTGAATCTCTTCGGTGTACGTGAACCGACAGTTACAACACAGTATTCACGCTTAGCTTCCGAATGGAGATTGATTGTTGAATTACCAGGTGTAACTGATGTAGCCGCTGCAGAAAAGATGATTGGGGAGACGCCAGTGCTAGACTTTCGTACAATTAAACCAGGAACAAAAGAGTCAACTTCGTCAATTGATTTTATAAATGGTTATGAATTATCAGCACTTACTGGTCGTTACTTAGATCGTGCTGGACTCGTGTTTGATCAAACAACTAACAAACCAAAAGTGGAACTTATTTTTGACGATGAAGGGGCAAAACTTTTCGCTCAAATTACAAAAGCAAATATCGGGAAGCAAGTTGCGATATTCTTAGACGGTCTTCCAATTTCTGCACCAGTAGTAAATGAAGAAATCACAGGGGGTAAGGCAGTTATTTCCGGGAATTTTACAATCGATGAAGCGCGAACGCTCGTTGGGCGCTTAAACGCAGGAGCTCTTCCTCTCCCCGTTATACTTTCTGGAACAAATGTTGTTGGACCAACACTAGGAACGTCAGCGGTGAATGCAGGAGTTAGGGCAGGAATAATTGGATTTATTCTCGTTGTTATCTTCATGATAGTCTGGTATCGTCTTCCAGGAATAATGGCATCACTTGGTCTTGTGGCCTACAGTGCGATTATGCTTGCACTCTTTAAATTTATTCCAGTAACTCTGACTTCAGCTGGTATTGCTGGATTCATTATTTCTGTTGGGCTCGCGGTGGATGCGAATGTGCTTACATTTGAACGCATGAAAGAAGAAATACGTGGAGGTAAGGGATTGTTCGATGCTGTAGAACTAGGGTTCGCAAGAGCTTGGACATCTATTCGTGATTCACATATTGCAGCTATCATCGTATCAGTAATTCTTTTCTGGATGGGAACATCTGTTGTGAAAGGCTTTGCCTTCACTTTCTTCTTAGGTGCAGTAGTCTCCCTTATTTCTGCTCAACTGGTTACTCGTGTATTCATGAGAGCGATTGCAAATAAATCAAGTAGTCGATTGATGAAATTCTTATTCAGTTCTGGATTTTCTAGTAAATAATTTCTTTAACATAAAATTTATGCAAATAATTAAACACAAAATATTCTTTATTGGATTATCAATAACACTAGTTGTCGCTTCCTTACTTCTTATTAGCACATACGGCATCAAGCAAGGTATTGATTTTACTGGAGGTTCAGTTATTGATATTACTTATAGTACTCAATCTGCAGAACTTATAGAAGAAGTTTTTGAGCAAGAAGGTATAGCATTATATAAAACAGGGGAATTAACTTATCGTTTTATTTCTTCAAAAACATATGAAGAAATTGGTCCAGTAATTACAAAACTTGCAAACGTAAACAATGCTACCCCTTTTGAATTTACTCAAGTGAACACAGTCGGTCCAACACTCGGTGCTGAGATGACTAAGAAGGCAATCATTGCTCTTATTGTTGTGGTTCTTGCTATTCTTGCTTTCATCGCTTTCTCTTTCCGTGAAGTTTCACTCCCAGTTCAATCATGGAAATATGGTGTAATAGCAATGGTTACACTTATTCACGACATAATTGTTCCAACTGGTGTGTATGTGATTCTTTCACATAAGTATGGTGCTGAAGTAGATACACTTTTTGTAATTGCTCTTCTTACTATTATTGGTATTTCTATTTCAGATAAGATTGTGGTGTTCGATAGAATTCGTGAGAATTTGAAGTTATCAGGCAAGAAGCAATCATTCGATGAAATAGTTGGTGCGAGTCTTATGCAAACATTTACACGTTCTATTAATACTTCAGTAACTGTTATTTTAGCTTTGCTTGCCCTATTCTTCTTTGGTCCAGTTATGACAAAGTGGTTTACGCTTACACTTATTATCGGTATGTTTGTGGGGACTTACTCATCGATATTTGTGGCTTCTCCTCTCCTTACCGTCTGGAATGGTAAAAAGTTATAAATTGACGAACTGCTTTGTCGCGATAATATTTTTACGAGTCGCCGTACGCGTAAGTATGTCTTCTCATAAAAATATCCTCGCTTCGCGCATTTCATTCAATTTCTGACTTTTTAGGGGATACATTCAAGATACATAGAAAGTACGACACCTACGGTGCCGTGCTTTTAGTTTGTAATTTGATAGAATGTAATTATGAACAAAGAAACTATTGCCTCATTTTTGAATCACTATTTATCCATCGCAACAATTATAGGTGGTGGAGCGCTGTTGCTTCTCGTTTGTTATATTTCGTTTGCAATTTACTTTAGAGAGGATAGGCGGGAGCCAAAGTTACTGAAATTTATTTCTGAAAACGTTCTACCTCTCGGATTTTTTGCGACATTGTGGGGGACACTGATGTCACTTTTTTATTCTGATTATCTTTTCTATGCTCCGTGTAGTTTATGTTGGTATCAAAGAATATTTTTGTACTCACAAATATTTTTATTTGGTTTTGCATGGTACAAAAAAGACAGAAATATTCTCCCTTACTCATTATTACTCTCCGCGGTTGGGCTTATTATCGCTATAGACCATCACATTTTACAAATTGGTTATAATGTACTTGCGCCATGCTCAACTGCCCCATTCGCCGTTGATTGTTCAAAGCCATCATTCATAGAATTCGGATTTGTTACATTCCCACTCATGTCTGCAGTATTATTTGGCTTTTTGATAGTAATAGTTATTATTAGTAAAAAGTTTACAAATTTTAATAAAAGTATATAGTTTTAATAGTTGAACTTTACAGGAGAATCATCATGGAAAAACCCACGAAAAAAGCAACTGTCGTTCTTTTAATTGATGGTGTTGGAAATATTTGTCTCGCTCGTAAAAAGCAGGCAATACATCATGAAAATGGTTCCATCGGGTATAGTCTAGGAACATATAACGGATATGGTGGAAAGATGGAAGAAGGAGATACAAACATCTTTGATACTGCTATTCGTGAGTTACTAGATGAATCAGGGGTTACTGCAAGTAAAAAAGATTTGGAAATTGTTGCGCGAGTTTATTTTTATACAAAGAAAGATGACGGAAGTTTTGAACCATTTATGGACGTTTCTTTTTTCTTTCTTAAAAAATGGTTAAGTGAACCAGTAGAAGGTGAAGAAATGGGGGCACCAACATTTTTTAGTGTGGAAACTATTCCATATAATGAAATGATGCCTGCCGACAAACACATCTTTGAAAAAATGTTCAAAGGGGAAAGGAATGTTTATGAAGTGAAATTGCTTGGCAAAAAAGTTGAACCAGAAATAAAAGTTTTAGATGAAGTTCTTTAAAGCACGGCCGCAGGCCGTGCTTTTCTCTTACAATTAACTATGTTAGATTGCATTTAGCTTGTTCAATACTGGAGGAGTCATGGAAAAACCTACAAAGTTGTTTGATTTTGATTCAGATGATGTGGAAACATTAATGGTTAGACCTCTTTTTGAAGGAGTAGATATTCTTTTCAAATCGGTCAAAGCTTTACCTTGCTGGACGGAAAGGTCTATAGGAGTCACTAACGCTGTAATTTCCTACTGGGCTGGAAGGTCAATTGCTTGGTCTGGAAGAGCTGATATTGGGGATGTGCGTAGTTTAATAAGGCGCATTAAGGCTATACAGCCAGAAGAAAATCAACCTTCTGTGGTTGATGTGAAAAATTTCTACACACTATGGAGTGGGATCGTTTTAGTTCTTGAGGCTCGTGTACATCTGCTTGATTACAATAATTTGGAGAAGATTCAAAGAGAAAAATTGTGAAGCCAGTTTTTTTTGGTAAAGCGCGTCTACGACGCGCTTTTGTTCTGTATAATTTTCCTAACGACTAACGACTAACGACTATACCTTGTACCTCGCACCAATCAATACATTCTTCCAACACTTCTTCAATTGTTTTATTTCCTGTATCAATAATACAAGCATCATCTGCTGGATATAATCTTCCTAATTCACGAGTCATATCACGATGGTCACGCAATTCTAATTCTTTTTCTATCATTTCAAGTGTTTTACCTGTACCTTTCTTTTGCTCATCAATTAATCTACGTTCTGCTCGCACCGTTACATCCGCATTAAGGTAAAATTTTACTTTTGCATCAGTAAAAACATGGTTACACATATCTCTCCCTTCAGCGACCAGGCCAGGGGGAGCAATCATTTTTCTTTGGGCATAAAAAAGAGCTTCTCTGAGCTCTTTAATTGGACTTATTACTGATGCATGATTACCGTATTCTTGGGTGGAAATGATAGGCCACACGTCTTTTCCGTCAACAATAATTTGCTTTCCTTTAAAATGTGGACGAAGCTGAGAGGCGATTTGAATCAGCGCTTCCTTGTGTGAAAGGTTAACATTATTCGCAAGTGCGGTATAAGCAGATAGGCGATAAAGTGCACCAGCATTTAAATAATTATAACCAAAATATTCTGCAAGTTTGTAAGCAATAGTACCTTTTCCAGAGGAGGAAGTCCCATCAATTGCGATAATTGGAACAGGGTTTATCTTCATATAATATAGAGTATATCAAAAATTTAACACCTTAAATAGCAATAGAATATATAATTTGCAAATAGTCATGAAATGTGATAGTATTGCAAGACTCACTTAGCATCTACTGAAATCTTGCTTGGCTAAGTAGTGTGTAATTTATTAGTTTCCAGTTTCTTTTTATTTAAATAATTAATTAGTCCAATATCCTCCCTAAAACATTTGTTTACAAATGTTCGGGCGACAATTTTAACAAAAATTGTTTAGCCGACAAATTAGAGATGAGACAAGACCCAACAAAAACATATGGCAGAAACATTTGATCGCTCAAAACCACACGTAAACGTAGGAACCATTGGTCACGTTGACCACGGAAAGACTACTCTTACATCAGGTATTTTAAACGTACTTCACTTAATGGATCAAACTATTAAGTTAAAGGGTGTTGATGAAATTGACAAGGCTCCTGAAGAAAAAGCTCGTGGTATTACCATTTCTCTTTCTCACTCAGAGTATTGGACAGCTAATCGTCACTATGCGCATATTGATGCTCCTGGTCACGCTGACTATATTAAGAACATGATTACTGGTGCAGCTCAAATGGACGGTGCTATTCTCGTAGTAGCAGCAACTGATGGACCTATGCCACAAACACGTGAACACATTCTCCTAGCCAAGCAGGTTGGAGTGCCAAAGATCGTGGTTTTCCTAAACAAGTGTGATATGGTTGATGATCCAGATATGATTGAACTCGTTGAAGAAGAAGTTCGTGAACTCCTTACAAAGCAAGGATTTGATGGTGCTAATACACCAGTTATCCGTGGTTCAGGTCTTAAGGCATCAGAAGCTACTGATATTAATGATCCTTGGGCACAAAGAATTGTAGAACTTATGACTGCTCTTGATACATGGATTCCAGTTCCAGAGCGTGATACTACAAAGCCATTCCTTATGCCTGTAGAAGACATTTTCACTATCGAAGGACGTGGAACTGTGGTAACAGGACGTATTGAACGTGGTATCGTTAAGATTAACGAAGAAATTGAAATTGTCGGTCTTAAGGACACTGTTAAGACAGTTGTTACTGGTATTGAAATGTTCAACAAGTCACTTCCAGAAGGACAAGCAGGTGATAACGCCGGTATTCTTATTCGTGGTATCAAGAAGGAAGACATTATGCGTGGACAAGTTCTTGCTAAGCCAGGTTCAGTAAAGCCTCATACAGACTTTGAATGTGAAGTTTACATCCTTAAGAAGGAAGAAGGTGGACGCCACACTCCATTCTTGAATGGTTACAAGCCACAGTTCTATGTACGTACAACTGACGTTACAGGTGAAGTTACATTAGCGGCTGGTGTAGAAATGATTATGCCAGGAGATACTGCAAAGTTCACTGTTAAGCTTCTCGCTCCAATTGCTCTTGAAGAACAAGGACGTTTTGCTATCCGTGAAGGAGGTAAGACAGTTGGTGCCGGTGTGGTAACAAAGATAATTGCATAATATTTTAACTTTCTATCAAAGTATGATAGATTAAATCCTTACAAGCATGACAGCAACCGAAACAGCTACAAAAACAGCAACTAAAAAAGCTGTAAAAAAAGTAACAAAGCCATCTAAAGCTCAAGACACCCAGAAGCTTCGTATTCGTGTACGCGCATATGAAAGTAAAGTTCTTGATGCTTCCGTGAAGCAGATTATTGACACTGCACGTCGTTTCGAGGCTATAATTCTTGGACCAATTCCGCTTCCAACAGAAATCAAGCGTTATACAGTTAACCGTTCATCATTTATTTATAAAGATGCACGTGAACAGTTCGAAATGAGAGTGCATAAGCGTCTCGTTGACATCGTAAATCCAAATGCAAAGCTAATTGAAGCTCTTACAAATCTATCACTTCCATCTGGAGTTGATATAGATGTAAAGATGGCATAGATAAAATAGTCAGATAATCTATCAGACACAAGAAAACACCATGAAATTCACACTCGCAACAAAACAACATATGACAGAATTCTTTTCCGAAGACGGAAAAGTTCACCCTGCAACAATTCTTAAGGCAACACCCTTAACAGTGACCGCTCTTAAGACTGTAGCAACTGATGGATATGATGCTATACAAGTTGGACAAGGGGAACAAAAGAAGGAGCGTATGTCAAAGGCGTTACTTGGACACTTTAAGGGAACTCCTCATAAAGTATCTAAGGAATTCCGTACAGCACCAGGGGACTTGTCACTTGGAGCTACAATTGCATGTGATGTTTTCAACAAAGGAGATATTGTAACAGTATCTAGTGTTTCAAAAGGTAAAGGTTTTCAAGGTCCAATGAAGCGTCATGGTATGCACGGAGGTTGGCATCAGCATGGTCAGAAGCACTCAATGCGTGAAATTGGTTCTATTGGAGCAACAGGCCCACAGAGAGTTTTCAAGGGAAAGAGAATGGCGGGTCGTATGGGAAGTGATCGTATCACACAAAAGAATGTAACAATTCTTGATGTTGATTTTGAGAATGGAATCATCCTTCTTAAGGGTGCGGTTGCAGGAAAGCGTGGAACACTTGTGGAAATCAAGACAACTAAGTAAAATTATATGAAAGTAAACGTCTATACAATGGAAGGAAAGATAGCAAAGTCACTCGAAGTACCAGAGAATATTTTTGGTGCTAAGTGGAATGCTGATCTCGTATCACAAGTTCTTTATTCACAAGCGTCTAATAGACGCGCTGGTACTGCTCACACAAAAAACAGAGCTGAAGTTCGTGGAACTCACAAGAAGCCATGGGCACAAAAAGGTTCTGGACGTGCTCGTCATGGTTCTGCACAGTCACCATTATGGAAAGGTGGAGGTGTAACTTTTGGTCCTAGAAATGATAAGGATTATAAGAAGACTATTCCTAAGGGAATGAAAGTTGCTGCACTATTCTCACTTTTGTCTGCAAAGGTTAAAGCGGGTAAAGTTATTTTCGTTGATTCTGTTCCTACTCAAACCGGTAAGACAAAAGATGCAGATATGGCTATGAAAGGTCTTACTACTATCGAAGGTTTCAAGACTCTTTGTTACAAGAAGCCAAACAATGTGTATATGACAATTAAGAAAGGTGAGGATGTAACAAAGCGCGCATTCCGTAATCTTCCATACATGACTCTTCATAATATGGATGATCTTAACCCTCTTGATTTAGCTAATACAAGATACTTGGTTATTGCTAATCCAGAAGAAACAATTGCTTATCTTTCTTCTAAAGTAAATAAATAAACGTATATGGCAACAAAGAAAACAACAACTGAAAAGACAGCAGTAGAAAAAGTAGACACAGTAGCATCTTCAAAGGTTATTATCGCTCCTCGTATTACTGAAAAAGCTTCAATGCAATCATCTGCAAATGCATATACATTCGTAGTTAGAAAAGACGCAACCAAGCACACTGTATTAGATGCTTTCAAAAAAGAGTACAAAGTAACTCCTAAAGCGATTAACATCACTAACATGCCTCGCAAGAATACATTCATTCGTGGAAAATTTGGAACAAAGGCTGGTCTCAAGAAAGCAGTTATTTTCCTTAACAAAGGAGATACTATTTCACTCTCATAATTAAGATAGTAAACGAATATGAAAACCTATAAACCAACAACCCCATCACGTCGTAATATGACCACGGTAACATACCGAGGAGTACTTACAACCAACGATCCATATAAGCCGCTCACATCAGGTTTTAGACGTGGTTCAGGACGTAACGCTTTCGGACGTATTACATCACAACACAGAGGAGGAGGCCACAAGCGTTCTTTCCGTGAGATTGATTTTGTATATGACAAAAAAGATATTCCTGCAAAACTTCAAACTATTGAATACGATCCAAATCGTTCAGGTTTTATTGCGCTAGCATCATATGCAGATGGAGCAAAACGTTATGTTCTTGTTCCTCGTTCAATGAAAGTAGGGGATACATTTATTGTTTCAGAAAAAGCTGACCTAAATGTAGGTAATCGTCTTGCACTTAAGAATATCCCTGTAGGTACTTTTGTATACAACGTAGAACTTAAGTTACGTGCAGGTGCTAAGCTAGTTCGTTCAGCTGGAACTTACGCTCAAGTCGTTGCTCACGATAATGGATTTACTTCAATCAAACTTCCATCAACCGAAATTCGTAAAGTAGTGGATACATGTTTTGCTTCAATTGGTGAAGTTTCAAATGAAGAGTATCGTCTTCGTAACATTGGAAAGGCTGGACGTTCACGCCACTTGGGTATTCGTCCAAAGACACGTGCGATGGCTCGTAACCCAGTAGACCACCCATACGGAGGAGGTGAAGGAGCACAACCACGAGGAACACGTCGTCCAAAGACAAAGCAAGGAAAGACAACCGGAGGACATAAGACAAGAACTCCAAAGAAATATTCAAATGTACACATTGTATCCCGTCGTGTAGTACGTAAGAAGAAATAATAAATTTTAAAGTAGAGATTGGAAATTAATGAGTAGTAAAATACAAACCTAAAATCCATAAAACGCTTTACTTTAAGCCAAAATCTGATATAATAAGCCAACTTAACCAAAATGACAAGATCACTTCACAAAGGACCATACGTAGACGAACGAGTACTAAAGAAAGTACTTGGTAAACGCCCAGAAACAACGGACGTTATTAAGACATGGATTCGTCGTTCTGACATTGCGCCTGAAATGGTAGGTTTCACTTTTGGTGTATACAATGGCAAGACTCATATTCCAGTTCTTATTACTGAAGATATGGTTGGTCATAAGCTTGGTGAATTTTCTCCAACACGTAAATTTACAAGACACGGAGGTAAGATGCAAAAGGAAATTGATCAGAAGAAGAAAGAATCAGAAATTACTGCTGCTAAGGCTGCAAAGTCCGCAACTGATACTAAGAAGAAATAATATATGAAAGCATCACTTAACAATTATCGCCAAGCACCTAGAAAAGTTCGTTTAATTACCGAACTTGTTAAAGGTAAGTCAGCTGTACAAGCACAAGCTATACTTTCACATCTTATTAAGCGTGGAGCTCTTCCAATTAAGAAGCTTCTTGATTCAGCTGTAGCAAACGCTGGAGTGCCAGCAGCAGAACTTATGGTGAAGACTGCAACAGTAGATAAGGGAGTAGTAATTAAGCGTTGGATGCCAAGAGCAATGGGTCGCGCATTTCCAATTCATAAGCACACAAGTAAAGTGTTTATCGAATTAGCACCGGTAGCAGTTAAGAAAGAAGCAAAATAATTTTATGACACACGTAGTACACCCATATTCACATAGACTTGGAATCATCCGCGACTGGAAGTCACGTTGGTTCGGCAAGGATACCAATCAATACGTTGATCATCTTCGTGCTGATGTTCTTGTTCGTGCATGGATGACAAAGCGCCTAAAAGGGATGTATCTTTCACTTATTGAAATTGAAAGAACTGAGAAGCAGTACCGCATTATGATTCACACTTCACGCCCAGGTATGATTATTGGTCGTGGTGGAGACGGTATCGAAAAACTCCGTGCATCACTTAAGAAAGAAATGGCACGTCTTAAGATTATTGTTCCACAAGATGTTAAGTTAGATATTATTGAAGTTTCTTCTCCAGAAGCGGATGCAGCTATTGTTGCAGCTATGATTGTAGAAGGAATTGAGAAGCGTCTTCCTTTCCGTCGTGTACTTAAGACAACAATTGAGAAGGTGATGGCTAATCGTGATGTACAAGGTGCACGTATCGCAGTATCTGGTCGTTTAGGAGGAGCTGAAATGGCTCGTCGTGAACAAATCAAGCGTGGAGGTATTCCACTACAAACACTTCGTGCCGACATTGACTTTGCTCGTGAACGTGCGAATATGACCTACGGTGTTATCGGTATCAAGGTATGGATATATCGTGGTATGAAGTTTGATAAGAAGGACACAACTAAATAATTTAAAGAAACGTATATGTTATTCCCAAAGAAAGTAAAACACCGAAAATGGCAGACCGCCCGCCTCTCAGAGGCTAAACTAGCACGCCCAGAATCACGTGGTATTACTGTTGCTTTTGGATCGTTCGGTCTTAAGGCTGAAACACCTTGCCGTGTTGCTGCAAATCAAATCGAAGCTGCTCGTCGTGCTTGCCAGCGTTCAGCAGGTAAGACTGCAAAGCTTTGGATTCGTATTTTCCCAGACCGTCCTGTAACTCAAAAAGCAGCTGAAGTTCCTATGGGTAAAGGTAAAGGAGATCCAGATCGATATGTTTTTGAAGTTCGTCCAGGAAGAATTCTTTTTGAAATTGATGGAGTTACAGAAGTGGTTGCTCGTGAAGCACTTCGTAAGGCTGGGTGTAAGCTTCCTGTAAAGACACGCGTTGTCGCTCGTTAATTATTTTAAATATATGAAAACTACTCAAACAAAACCAACAACAACATCACCAAAGAAACTTACTGGTAAAGTTGTATCTGACAAGATGGATAAGACTGTTGTTGTAAACGTAAACCGTTACGTTGCTCACAAAAAATACGGAAAGTATTTCAAAATCGATAAGCGTTACAAGGCTCACGATGAAAACAATACTTACAAAATAGGGGACAATGTAATTATTGAAGAATGTCGTCCACTTTCAAAGGATAAGAATTTTACAGTTCTTGGTTACAAAGAAAACAGTAAGTAAAAATAATTTATTAGCAATCTAAACAGAAATATATGATACAAGCAGGCACAAATGTAAAGATAACAGATAACTCAGGCGGAAAATTTGGCCGTGTTTTCAAAGTTCTCGGTGGTTCAAAGCGTCGCTATGCATCGATTGGTGATTTGGTTGTACTTTCTGTTAAGGTTGCAGAACCTCGAAAGCAAGTAAAGAAGAAGGATATCGTTTATGGTGTTGTTGTTCGTACAACAAAGCAAGTTCGTCGTTCTGATGGCTCATATATTTGTTTTGATGACAATGCAGTTGTTGTTGTTGATAAGACAAAGAAGGAACCTAAGGCAGGACGTGTTTTCGGTCCAATTCCACGCGAACTTTCATTAACTGGTATCGAAGGTTATAAGAAGATTGCGTCCCTAGCACCTGAAATAATTTAATTTTAATAATAAATATATGCACGTAAAAAAAGGAGACAAAGTAATAGTGATAGCAGGTAAGGACAAAGGAAAGTCTTCTGTTGTAACATCTGTGTTACGCGAGAAGAATCGTGTAGTGCTTGAAGGTGTTAACCTTATGAAGAAGCATATCAAGGCCAAGAAAGCAGGGGAGAAAGGTGGTATTGTAGAAATTGCAATGTCCATGGACGCAAGTAATGTAAAATTAACTGAAAAGAAAGTAAAGGAAGTTAAGAAAGAAAAGAAGGTAAAATAGTTTATAGGGAGTTTTTAGAATAAATTTTCGAAAGATAAATAAAATCAGACACGAAAGTGTCTGTTTTTTATTTATCTTGTACACTTCTAAACACCTCAGAAAAAGGTATACTTATATAATGAACAAATCAGTCAAGGTAGATTCCTTTAATAAAGCATCAGTTATTTTTGCGCTATCTGTTGTACTTGGAACTGTTGCTTATGCTTGGACAGGGGCACCAGCAGGAACACCACCTGCTAATAATGTTGACGCACCAGTAAACGTAGGTAATACAATTCAACTTAAGGCAGGGTCACTTGGTATAGACGGTTTATTAAAAGCATATACTGCTTTTAACTTTGCTCCGGGTGCAGGAGAAGGTAAAATATTAACTTCTGATGCCGAAGGAAATGCTTCCTGGACATCTACCTCATCTTTAGGTATTGGTACAAGTGGTATAGATGGTATTAACTTTAGCGCTCTTTCGGGTTGTGACGTTCTAGGTACAGATTTTAATGGTAATATTGTTTGTAAAGTTTTGAGTCCAACATCCTGTACTGTGCCTTGGGGTGGCACAATTGCTAGCGGTCAATCAGTAACCACATATCAAACAGCTGCTGTTCCTTATGGTCAAACTTGTGAGTCAGTAAGTCAGAATCGTCTATGTACTAATACTGTGCTAAGCGGGTCTTATACTAATAGAAATTGTACGGTAACGCCGGGTGCGTCGTGTCCATCTCCTTGGAATACAACAGTTTCAAGTGGTCAATCAGTAACAGCATACCAAACAACTGCGGTAACTTCTGGTCAAACTTGCGCCTCTGTTAGTGAGAGTCGCCTATGTACAAATGGCGTTCTTGGCGGTTCTTATACAAATAGAAATTGTACAGTGTGTGGCGCACAATATTATGTTCTTAATGATGTTTGTACACATTTGTATACTTATGTGGTTCGTACTGATATTTGTGGTGGTTCTGGAGAATGTTTTGATTGTTACAGAGCTAAACCTACACCTGATCAAAAAATGGGATATGTAGCAAGTTGTTATGCATATGGTGCATGTGGAAATCCAACAGCTGTTAAGAACGTTTGTTACAATTTATACGGAGCTTATTAATTTAAGTAACAAAAAGTAAATATAACATTTATTATAAATTAATTTTTGAAAGACCAAAAGAAAGCAGAATATTTTTATAGTAAAGCTTCTTCTGTGAAATAAATTTGGTGATTTATAATTTGCTGATCAAGAACGACAAATGGCGGTGTCCTTTTTACCTTTTGTTCCTTTACATTAGAATTTAAAACAATTAAAATTAAGATAATATGAATAAAGTAGATTCCTTTAATAAAGCATCAGTTATTTTTGTGCTTTCTGTTGTACTTGGAACTGTTGCTTATGCATGGACGGGGGCTCCAGCAGGAATACCTCCAGCTAATAATGTAAGTGCCCCTGTGAACGTAGGTACTGTTTTACAAGAAAAATTGGGACCTTTTAAAGTAAGATCCCCTTTTACTATTACAGGAGGGAATAAAGGATACTCTGCTCTTACACAGGATGCAGATGATCCTTCTACTTTGGTTACTAAGAGTTATGTGGACTCAAAAGTTTCTAAGAGTGTTTCTTCTGGAGGTTTTCCTATTAATTGTAAGGCTGGTCTTATTACAGACATTAATGGTAACGTTATTTGTGACGCTGGTTGGAGTACTACCGCTACATGGGGGTCATGTAGTACAGTCGTGAACACTACTACTCATAATGAAATTGTTTATAACGGTTCGGATGGTTGTGGTCAAAGAGTTACAAAGTCTTACACTCAATTATTAGCACAAACAAGAGTCATCCCTTGTGTTAATTCTTTGGGGCAAACCATATCAGATTCTTTATGTACACAAACTAAACCACCAACAACACAAAACTGTGGCCAAAAAATTCGCTATGTAATGTGGGCAAATGACATGAATGCTTGTGGGGGTGGGGCTGGTCCAGCTCGTGTTTGGAAAGTTTTAGACCCTAGAGCAGGCAGCTATTCTTGGTATATGAAATACTATAATCATGGATTTTATTCTCCTAGGGGTTCTGGAGATAAAGCGGATGGTGTAACTAGTATAAAATCTGGGGTAAATACACACCAAGGAATGTCTGATAGTTTTTTTGATTTAATAATATTAGGAGATCCTAATTATGAAGGTCCTGGCGATGTTGGTGGAGGTAGTGGTGGAGGTTAATTTATTTTTAATATAACAATTATTATAATATGTTTTTACAAAACGATAGTTAAGTAAAAAATCACGTATAATTTTGATTGTAAGTCATTCTTAAATAACTAAAGAAAGCAGAATATTTTATAGTAAAGCTTCTTCCATGAAATAAATTTGGTGATTTATAATTTGCTGATCAAAAACGGACACCTAAGTGTCCGTTTTTTAGTTTTAACCACAAGACTTAAGAGCAAGTTCACGATTACTAAAACCCACTTCTTCCGTCACATCCCTAATAACTGGAATCCAAGGAGGAAGATTAATTTCGTGATTTTTGTCGGTGAGTTCTATTTCAAGATAAGGATTTTGTTTTATATCGATGAAGTAATCAAGTTCAAAGTATTGCTCATTATAGACAAAGCAAATTCTTTTTTTCTTGATAATACTACTTCCAGGGACAATATTTTTTAACTTATCGTGATATTCACGAGAAGAAATCCTCTTCTCAACTTCAGTGCGAATGAAACTTCCACCAATGTCTTCTTTATGGGTCTCGGTATAAATAAAGACATCACCTTGACCTCTTTTTCTGATTCTTCCACCTATGACCAAGTATGCTTGCTCAATATCTATTTCTTGGTAGGCGACAGGAATATTTTTCCAATCAAAAGATTCATTCACCAAGTATTTCCTTTCAATCTCAAGAGGTATTGGCTCACCTAGCACATGAAGTACTTCAGCAAGAACTCGATGTATTTTGGAAGAAAAATCATCACGATTATCAATAACACGTAGATGTGTGTGTCCAATCCATGAGGATAAAGTTTTTTCGTCAGCCACTCTTGCTTCTTCTGGATTTTCAAATCTAGCGCTGTTGTTCAATTTGGTATAAAACTCTTCTTTACCTAATGCAACAGTACGCATATGAATAACCGCGTCATAACTTTCATCACGAAGTTTGACTTCATTTAAACTATTTTCTTCCAACATCACTAACCAAGATTCTTCATCGATATACGCTTTCGAATCAAGGGTCCCACGGTCGAAAATAATAATAACTTTTTCACTTTCAAGACATTTTGCAAAAGAAAGATAACGTTTTTCTCTTTCTATTTGGCCAAGAACGATGTTTTCTTGAAAGTCATAAATAGAAATATTTTTACTAGGGGTAACACCTCCATTTATGACTTCAGTTGCATATTCCGGGACAACAATAACATGATAACCTAAGTCGGAAAGTTTTTGTGAAAGATAGCTCATGCCTGTAGTTTTACCAGAGCAGGGGCCACCAGTGATGACGATTCTTTTAATATCTTTATTCATTTTGATTCTCCTTATTTGTGATTAATAAAAGAACTACACATATCAGTGTATTTGTTATCAAAATAATTGATATGGCTGTATGTATACATATCTATTGATATTTATATATTTTTATGACAATATGTATACATGAAATGTCCATTTTGTAAAAGTATAAAAACTGAAGTCATTAATTCTCGAAAAACAACTGATGAGGTAGGGGTTTGGCGGAGAAGAAAGTGTTTGAAATGTGGAGAAATATATACAACAACAGAATATTTCTCACACGACTCATTGTTTGTTGTTAAAAGGAATTTAGTCCGAAAGAAATTCGTTTATGAAAAGCTTTTTGTTTCTATTTTTAATGCAGTAATAGGGGGAAAAATTCGTGACCAGGGAGACGATGCAGCTAAGGCTAAGAGATTAACTAGAGAAATAATTGATGAAATTATGAAATTAAGAAGTAAATATGTTTCAACTAAAGAAATTGTTTCTTTTGCATATAAGATATTGGAAAAAGAGAATCCATTTTTTGCTAATAGATATGCTATATATTCAGAGTTTAGGTTGGGGGTTATTAAGAAAGCTCAAAAGAAATAAAATAATGCATATTTAAATAGCAAAAGTGGTCGATTTTTGTTGTTTACAAATAGTCCATTTTGTAGTAGAGTATAAGTCTACTAACAGTAATGTAGAAAGGAAAATTTCTACAAATAAGCGACGTATAACGTCCGGAAAGGTATATCCTCAAGGACCAATCGTGCTTAGAATAAATATATGGCAGAAAAAATAATGAGTGTACAAGATAAGCAAAAGCAAGCGTATACAGTTCTTGCAAAAGAATTTGGTTATAAGAATATAATGGCAGCCCCAAGACTTGTTAAGGTTAACATTTCTGTAGCTACGGGCTCAGCAATGAAGCGTGATAAAAAATTTAACGACTTAGTTCTCGATCGTCTTTCAAAGATTACAGGACAAAAGGCAACTATTCGTAAAGCGAAGATGTCAGTTGCGTCATTCAAAACTCGTGAAGGGGATCCAATCGGTGTTGCAGTAACACTTCGCGGTGCTCGCATGTTTGGTTTCTTGGATAAGGTACTCAATGTTTCACTTCCACGTACAAAGGACTTCCGTGGTCTTAATCGTACATCAGTAGACAATATTGGTAATATGACATTTGGCATCAAGGAACATACTATCTTCCCAGAAATTCACGATGAAGAATTAAAGGATGTGTTCGGTATGGCTATTACTCTTGGAACAACGGCAAAGACAAAAGAGGAGGCGACTCGATTCTTTGAACTACTCGGCATCCCGTTCAAAAAAGCATAAAACTTAATATTTTAGCGCATTACTTTGTCGCTACGGAATTTTTCTTAGTCGTCGTACTATTTGTACGACTTCCTCGAAAAATTCCTATGCTCCTCGTACTGCATCTAAAATCTTAAGTTTTCAGGATTCTGTGTTTAAAAAAAGTGACCCCTTACAGGGTCACTTTTAGTCATTTTTAATAAAACCTTTATATAATTTGTCAAAAAATTTTAACAAACAACATATATAAATCCCCCGAACTAGTCGGGGGTTGATGTTTGTGGTTTACACTAAATTGAATTCATTTTCTAGAATTTCAATCACTTCTTCTGGAGTCGCCAGAGTCTTGATTGCTTTGTAGGTGATCTTTGCTGTTGCTCCAGTATCACGTAGGCTGAGTTGCTCGTGAAACTGGGTTGCGAGAATCTCGAGTTCACTCTTTCTGCCGTCAACTATCGCTTTTTTCAGTACTGGGTGGACCATTTTAGAGGCTCCTTTTTATCGTCGTATGGAAAAGAACAAATATAATATACTATAGTATAGTACATTTGTCAAATAATTTAGCTTGACAAAATCCATAAAACATGTATACTATATACAGCTCAGTAGGTTGGAAATCATTCCAATCAAATGAGATCTGCTCATTGATTCTAATTACAGGAGAAAGTCATGAAAAACAAACTGTTTGCAGTACTTCTCGCTGTTGCCACACTCCTCCTCGGAGGATGTGCAACAGGTGGCATGGGTATGGGAGTCGGTGCGAATAACTCGTATCGTCTTCCTCCAGGGTGCGTTCCTGCACCACAAAAACTCGGCCAACCTCAGGAATGCTGGGATGGGCGCCTGATTACGCAACCGCAAGGGAATTTTGCACCAGTGATGCAGGCAGGAGCCAACATCGGTAAGTGTGAACTTGTCGGCGGTGCAGCTGGTGCTGTAGGTGGTGCACTGATTGGTGGTGAGGAAAACCGTGGAATCGGTGCCATCATCGGTGGGCTTGTCGGAGCATTCGCAGGTAACAAATACTGCGAAAGCGAACAACAACAAGTCCAACAAGTCATGACCCAACCGCAGAACCGTTGTAGTGATGGAAAAGTCTGGGCTAAGCTCGCATGGCCAGGTCATCCGCAAGACGGCAACATGGTCTGCATGGCACCGGACGACTCGCATCGCGCTGGCAACAGTACCCAACCCGAAAAGGTTGCAAGTGCAGTTCCATCGCGCTGTAAGGATGGCAAAGTCTGGGCTAAGCTCGCATGGCAAGGTCATCCGCAAGACGGCAACATGGTCTGCATGCTGCCGGACGATCCTCACAAAGGGGAGTAGTCGAATCCGGCACTCCCAACAAACCCCTCAAATCGAAAGATTAGAGGGGTTTTTATTTTGAAATAATGCAGTACTTTTCGTAGATGTAAAGCTTGACTTTTTAATAATAATATGATATAATCATCCACAGAGTCATCGACAGGTAAATTCAGTCGTTAATGATATTTTGAAAAATCAATTTAAAGGAGGTCATCATGACCAAGAAGATCACACCTGAAGGCCTCCGCATTGCTGCGGAGGAAATGGAAAAAGCAGCACAGAAAGCAGTTTCCGCCGCAGCCGCCAAAAAAGCAGCTGACGCCGCGTCGAAAGAAGCTTCGGACGCCGCCAGAAAGGCTGAAAAGTCTTTCAGGGAAAACGGACTTGGTGGTGACACACCTCCTCCGTCATCCGGTGGCGATTCACCTAAGAACAACAAAGGTTGCTCCTGGTGCAGTTTGCTTGCGATTGGTCTTGCTCTGATTACTGGAACTGTTCTCTGGTTTACCAAAGCTGATAACAGCGAGGTTGCGGGGGTCAAGAACGGTCTTGCTTCGGTTGAAAAGAAGGCTGACCAAGCACTAATCGCCTTGGCGAAGAAGTGTGAAGTTGCTTGTCCTACAAGTGAGGTCCAAAAGCCGAACATGGAAGACAAGGTGGTAGTTGCTCCGGTGACTCCCAAAAAGCCGACCAGTAAACCGAAGGCGGAAAAACCAAAAAAACCAGTGATTCCAGCCACAGCTTCTGCACCAGTCATACCCGCCGTCGTTCCACCCGTAGTTACTGGTCACGTTTCTCGCTCTGATGCCGTTTGGTATTGGCGCGAAAACACTGCCACCCAGCAAAATCCTGGCAGGTGCATCTTCTCCTCCGGCAACGGAGAGGGAAGGCCCCCGTTCTGTGCCACTTTCTCGATTATTTCTCCGAAACAAGGGGAGTCGGAAAGCGTCTGGATCGGCCGTGTTGGTGGTGGTGGAAGGGTTGAAATTGACCAAGTTACCTATCAGCAGAAGTAAAAGCAAGCTGTATGCTCAGCACAGGTCACCTCCTTTGGTGACCTGTTTTTTATTATAAAAAGGGCTTGACATTTAATAATAAAGGTGATATAATATAATTCTTATTAAAGGTAATAGATAAAACAATTATGAAAACAATCATGAAAAAACAAAACATTGTATCTGTTTTTCTTGCAGGAGTTCTGCTTCTTCAAGGTACTTCTATTGCCTTTGCTCAACTTCAATTTGATGATGGGTTTGTTGGTTCAGTAAGTTCATATTCCGGCGGAACAACAAATTATCCAATATACGATACTGGTACTACATACAGTGGGGGAACCACATATCCTGTATACAGTGGAGGAACTACATATCCAATATATGACACTGGTACTACATACAGTGGGGGAACTACATATCCTGTATACAGTGGAGGAACTACATATCCAATATATGACACCGGTACTACGTACTCAACATCGTACAGTGGTGGTACTACCTACCCAACTTATAACACAGACACAACATATCCTACTTATGAAACTGGTGTAAACTACCCACCATACACAACATCTGATGTTTCATCAGCAACATACGGTGTTTCATCATACAGTTCACCTTCATATCAAATTGGAATTAGTTATGGTCAAGCTGGTTATAACTATGGTGGTTATAATTACGCACCAACAGTTGGTAGTTATGGATACACTTACGGTGGATATACAAACAATAATAATGTATCTTGTCCATCAGGCTCAACATTAGTAAACGGAACATGTCAGATTAATTCAGTATCTTGTCCATCAGGGTCAACTCTTATAAATGGTACTTGCCAAATTACAAATACTTCATGTCCATCTGGCTCAACATTAGTTAATGGTGTATGTACAATTAATACAGTAAATACAAATTACACATGTTGGAATGGAACAATCGTTTCTTATTCATCACTTTGTCCTGTAAATTACAATACTAATAATTACACACAACCAACAACATATTATAGTGGTTCGAATTACTACAATACTCAACCAATAGTTAGATATCCTACAGTTACTCCTTTACCAACCGTTAAATTCAACAATGTTGTTACTTCAGTTGTAACTCAAATCACAAACACAAGTGGTCGTTGTAACGGTATTGGGCTTATTGCAAACGGAGCACCTTCAACTGGATGGTTCGAATATGGTGAAACATCAAGTCTTGGTCGAACAACAGCAACTGCTTCAATTGGTAATTCATCATCTGCACCATTTTCAAATGTACTTGCAAATCTTAAGCCATCAACACGTTATTACTGTCGTGCTGTAATGCAGAATCAATATGGAATTGTAAAAGGTGAAATAGTGAGTTTTGTCACAAAGAATGCTGTAACCACATATGTAAAGCCTGTCACAACAACAAAGAAGACTGTTACAAAGAAAGTAGTTACAGAAGTTGTTAAGAAACAAACTCTCGTAACATGTACAGATGGTTCTAGTTTCTATGCAAAAAGTGAAACACAAGCATCAATGCTTAATCAAGGTGAAAAGCTTGTAACTCTTAGAGTAGAAAAAAGTGAAGGAAATCTTTCTGCAAATTCTCCAGTGTCATATAGAATTACTTACAAGAATGCTACAGACTCACGTCTTAAAGGTGTAGTTGTAAAAGTTCTAATTCCTGCAGAAATAAAATTCGATCTCGCAACTTCTGGTGTATATGATGAAGCAACACATATATTAACAATCAATCAAGACACACTTGATGCTCACGCAGAAGGAGTTGTAGCTATCTCAGGCAAAATTGCACAAGATGCTACGATTGGTAAATCAATAGTAACTACAGCATATGTAATTTATACGGTTCCAAATACATCTGTACAGGACGAGGTAACTGCTTATGTTGTAGGTTCAATTACTCCTAATGACAGTATCAGTAATAAAGATACTGGAGCTAAGAAAGTAATTGGAGCAGGCAGTGAGAGAGGTTTTATGCCAAACAATCTTGTTGAATGGTTAGCTCTCATTGCTATAATATTTATCATCTTCATACTTGCGCGTAGTATATATGCCTCTTATCAAGAAGATAAAGAGAATGCAAAGTAACATAAAATAATGCCTTATGTGAGACGAAAGTTAACAAAAGAGCGACCACGAAGTGGTCGCTCTTTTGTGGTATTATATGTTATATGAAAGAAACCTTTGAAGTAACTGAAAAGGACATGGAAGAACTTGCTCAAAAAGTTCTTCATTTGCTGTATACAAAAGAAACTTCAAAAGCAAAAGTGCTTCTACTTGATGGTGATTTAGGTTCAGGTAAAACTACATTTACAAAAGAACTTGCATCTTTAATTGGTATAGATAAACATAAGGTTAATAGTCCTACATTTATTCTAAAAAAAGAATACGATGCAGAACATGCCCAATTCAAAAAATTAATTCACATTGATGCGTATAGATTCAATACTCCACAAGAGGGTCGCGTTCTTAGAATCGAAGATGACTTAGGAGAGTCAGATACTATCTTGGCTATTGAATGGCCAACAAAGATGAAATATCTGAAGCCGGACCTAGAAATGCTTTTTACCATAATCGATGATGATACTCGAGAAGTTACTTTGATGTATGAAGAGATGGATGAAAAAAATAGAGTATGAAAAAAAGCACAATGAAAACTATTGTGTTACTTGATGCACATGCGATATTACATCGCGGTTACCATGCTATGGGAGGATTCGCTACACGTGACGGTAGACCAACAGGAGCACTGTACGGGTTCTTGTCTATGGTGCTTAAAATTTACGAAAACATAAAACCAGATTATATTGCAGCATGTTATGACTTACCGAAACCAACGTTTCGTCATCTTAGTTATGATGCCTATAAAGGTGGAAGACAAAAAACAGATGACGAACTTATTGATCAAATTAAAGAGTCTTACAAATTATGTGAAGCTCTTTCTATACCAGTTTATACATGCGAAGGGTTCGAGGCTGACGATTTATTAGGAACAATTGCTGAACAATTAAAAAAACATAAAGATACTAGAATTATTATTGCTAGTGGTGATATGGATACCTTTCAGCTAATTGATGATGATAAAGTAACTGTATATACTTTCAAAAAAGGTGCAGAGACAGTTTTATTTAATACAAAAAGTGTGATGGATAGATTTGGTTTTGGTCCAGAACATATTCCTGATTATAAAGGATTCGCTGGAGATACATCAGATAATATTATTGGCATCAAAGGCATTGGAGATAAGACTGCAACAGAACTTATTAAGCATTATGGTTCAGTTGAGAAAATATATGAAGTATTGAAAAACAACAGACAACAATTATTGGACGACGGATTCAAAGAACGTATTGTAGGACTTCTTGAAGAAGGGGAAGACGAAGCATTATTTTCGAAGACGCTTGCAACAATTAGACGTGATGCCCCAGTCACTTATAATGAACCAGAAAAAGTATGGTTAGAAACAATTAACATACCAAAGTATCAAGAGATGTGTGATTTGTACGAATTTCGTTCTATGCGTAATCGTTTACATGCAATGAAAGATGAGGGAGGCCTCACACAAGAAACTGTCGTAGAAGAAAAAGAAATAATAAGTGAAGAAGATATGAAAGAACTTCAAGTTATGACGCATCTTCTTCATAGTGAAATGACAAAGGCACCTATAGAGGATATAGAAAATATTACCGGAGAAAAAACTAGAGATGGGATGCGAAAATTCCTAGAAGAGGAACTCAAAAAAGAAAAGCTTTGGGATTTGTTTATTAATGTCGAAAAGCCACTTATTAAAAGAGTGGATGAAATGGAGAAGAATGGTATTACATTAGATGTAGATAAATTAAAAAAGATGAGCGAGGAGTTACATGCTCAAGTGAAAGTTCTCGAACAAAAAATTTATGAGTCAGTAGGCAGTGAATTTAATATTTCATCTCCAAAACAATTAGGAGAAGTCTTATATGAAAAGCTAGATCTTGGAACCAAAATTAAAAAAACCAAAACTGGGCAGAAGAGCACCAATGTTTCTGAGCTTGAAAAGATTAAGGATGAACATCCGTCAATTGTTTATATTCTAGAATATCGTGAACTTACAAAACTACTTTCAACTTATATTGACTCACTGCCAACATATGTGAAGGATGACGGAAGAATACATGCACATTTCGTGCAGACAGGTTCGGGGACAGGAAGATTTAGTTGTGAGGAGCCAAATTTGCAAAACATTCCAATTAAGAGCGAACTTGGTCAAAAGGTAAGGTCTGCTTTTATTTCAGCGAAGGGGAAAGTTTTGCTTTCATGTGATTATGCTCAGATTGATTTGCGAGCCGCAGCTATTTTGTCAGGGGATGAAAATTTGGTTGAGATTTTCCAAAAAGGAATTGATGTACACACTGGAACCGCAGCGAGAGTATTCGGGGTAAAAGAAGAAAAGGTAACTTCTGATATGAGAAGAAAAGCTAAGGCAATTAATTTCGGAATTCTCTATGGTATGGGAGTAACAGCTCTGAAAGAGGGTATGGGTGTTGAGCGAAAAGAAGCGCAGGAATTTTATGATCAGTACAAATTTACTTTCTCGACACTAATGAAATATCTTGAAGAAGTGAAAGCTTTCGCGTGGAAGCATGGATATACCGAGACACTATTAGGCCGTCGTCGTGAAGTTCCATTACTCAAAAGTCCTCTACCATTTCTTCGTGCGTCCGGTGAGCGTATTGCGATTAATGCTCCAGTGCAGGGGACGAGTGCGGATATTATTAAGTTGGCAATGTTAGATACGGCGGATTTTATTAATGAAAAGAAGTTGGATGACAAGGTTAAGTTAGTATTACAGATTCACGATGAACTAGTTTTTGAAATAGATGAAGACATTGCAGAAAAAGTTGCAGATGAATTAGTTCTCGTACTTGAAAATGTTCTCTCAAAAAGAAAGCTGTCTGATTTACCTATTAAAGCCTCACGAACTCTTGGAAGTAATTTACAAATTATTTAACATGTATGATATACGCGATTGTTGGAACAGATACGAATAAGAGAGAGAAGGCATATGAGTTGCTTAATAAACTAGGTAATGTATCGGCTCATATTTATAGTGAACAAGTTGCGACACTTGAGCCATTAATTTCCGCATCAAACTTATTTGGAGATAAGGTTATCGCGAATCTTATTCAAGTTATGGACGTAGCTTCTTCACGTGATGAGGTGGTTAGATTATTACCTGAGATGAAAGAATCAACTAATATATTTATTATCGATGAGCCGTTTTCAGATGCGAATCGTGTTACACGATTAACAAAATATGCAGAGAAAGTTTATGATGCAAGAGAGGGGAAAGAAAAAGATGTTGATGTGTTTACTTTTTGTAATTTGTTCGCAAGGAGAGACAAAAAGGAGGTTTGGATAGAATGGATGAGGATAAGGGATTTGGATAGTCCTGAGGCCATAAATGGCGCATTGTGGTGGAAATTCCAAGGTGTCTGGAGTGATGTAAAGCTTGGAAAACCATCAAAATTCACACTGAATGAATGCGAAGAAATTGGGGGGAAATTAATACGTGCACCGATATTAGCTCATCGAGGTGAAGCTGATTTGAAAGTAGAATTAGAGAAAATAATACTCAGTCTTTAAAGTCAAAAGTCTATAAAGTAAATACGAACCAATCATTTCGTGACTGGTTCGTATTGTATTAACTTTCAACTTTATAAACTTTTGACTTTACAAACTACTCCTGCATGCTTCCTCCTCAGCTTCAGCCCCCGCAGAAAGACTTTCTGGAATAATATATTTTCTCATTCCTTCAGTACGTAGTTTTGTTACATCAAGATAAAATGTTTTTTCTGGCTCACTCCAGGCACTATCACAAAGCGTATTCGTCCCAATAGTGTGATACTTAAGAATAAGATTACTTGCTTCTGTTTTTAAAAGAAAAATTTCACTATTACATGCTCTTGGGTCATCGCGTGAAAGGGTCGTATTATTCTCTTCATACATAAGTGTTACCGTGTCTGCAATTGTGTCTAAAATAAATATTTTGTTAGAAAATTCACATTCATTTATATTCCCGAATGAGTTTTGACTTAAGTAATATTTTCCTGGAAGGTCTTCAATTGGAATTGCATTATTTGGTAGCACTGGAGCTACGGCCCCAACTGCAACGACATTGATTATGGTGTTGGTCCATCCTGGTTGTGAAGAACTTACATTGTTAATTACCTCTTTTGGAATTGTATAAACTAGTCTGTTATCTGTTGAAAGTATGACACCATCTTTTACAATATATTTTTCTCCTGCAAAATTTTCTGGTGGTAATTGTTTGTATGGAGAAGTGGATGAGCTCGATACATAAGTAGAAGGTGGGATGTTGGTGTTATTTGGACTGTAATTAACTACAGTGGGGTTATTGCTAAATGAAGATGTAACTGAGTTGATGGCAGAAGAGATTGAAGAAGTTATTTTAGAAAAAATGGACTCTTCCACTTTTACAGGTTGAGGGGATGATTTTTGTTTAACTAAATTTTCGGTAATAATTGTAGACGTAGAAATTTTGGCACTAGTCGATTCTGACACATTTATATTATTTGTCGTTGTTCCAGTGTCAGTAGGGCAAGGTAAGAATATACAACTAGGCCCTGTCCTGTAAATGGCTGTACCGTTAGGACAAATTTTTGGAACCTGTGTGCAGGTGTGTTCTTTATTTGAGGGTGATTCTGTTTGTGGTATACGATTACGAACCAAGTATGTAACTCCAGGAATACTACCGACCAATAAGACAGCAATGAAATAATATAGAAACTTTTTGTTCATAAATTAAGTGTAACAGATATTCTCTGTGATTATATGGGGAAGAAAGTACGTTTATAAACCAACTCTCTTCCCATACTGGAAAAGTATTGTATTTTATGTTAGTATATTGAAACGTTATTAGTAAAAAGATGTTTAATGTTATTCATCCTAATTACCATTAAGGGTCCCGCGTAGCTAGAGAACGTGGCCGAATCAACAGATTCGCTTCCTGGAAGCGAAGATGTCATAAGCTAGCAAGCGTTGACGCAAGTCGGTAGATATATTAAAACGTTTACCTAGTTAGTAGGTAGTAAAATAAAAAACATGTCCCTATAGCTCAGTCGGTAGAGCAGCTGCCTTTTAAGCAGACGGTCGAAGGTTCGATCCCTTCTGGGGGCACAAAATAAGCGAAGCGTTTTTGGGAAACCAGAGCGAGTGACCAGTGTCACTTGCGTAAGGGATCGAAAGGCGGAGTGATGTTTTTCTAGCAAGAAAAACCACGAGCCCGTCCGATGAAACTTTTTTGACGAAAAAAGTTTACTGAGGAAGATCACCCTTCTGGGGGTTCTAAACGTATAAGGAATAAAAACGCACAACAAACAAATTTATGAACCACATATACGAAGCACTAATTTTTATAGCATATTCTTTTTTAGCACCAGTTGTTACTGCTGGTGGAAGTATGCTAACTACCAATGCTTTAAATATTTTTACTGACATTAATATAATAAAAGCAACCGGACTTACAAGCTCTTTCTTTTTCGTTAACGCTATTATTTCTTTGTATGTGTTTAGAAAAGATGTTGTCTGGAGAGATGCAAAAAATCTTTTGATTCCGTGTGTTGTTGGGGCATTTATAGGTTCATTGTTTCTGGTAAACATGAAACCAATAATACTTCTAGTTTTGATGTTTGTGTTCTCTGTTTATTATGTTTATAAAAAAATAAAAATAATTGACAAAACTACAGTAGTTAAAGATTCATTTTGGAAAGAGCAATTTATTGGCATATTTGCTGGGTCTGTTACCGGAGCAGCTTTGCCTGGTGGGGGATTTTTGAATTCATACTTTGCTTCAAAAGGATTTACTTTATCACAGATGTTTGGAACGATAAGTTTTTTATTACCAGTCATTTTTTTAGTTAAGATATCAGTAATGTTGGAAGCTAAAATTATTCAACCAAGTGATCTTGTTGGAGTTTTGTACGCTATCCCATTTTTATTTGTGTCTAATATTATAATTAGAAGAGGTATGCTAAAGCTGTCTAAATCATTAACTGATAAAATTACTATTCTAGCTATGGTAATTTTAAGTATTTATTTGTTAATAAGTATCATTAAATTAGTTTAAGTTCAGTCTTACTTCTTCAATCCATCTACCGTACTCGTCCCAAAAGTCTCCAACTGTCCCGACTTATTAAATCCAATAAATGGTTTAGTCTTATCATCCCGAAGTGGTCCTCCTGTTATATACCAAAGAATCCAAATCACCCAAAAGATTGCAAAGATTTTTATGAAGGTCATCATATTGTTTATAGTATACAAGGACTAATGATTAGCTACCAGTTGATAGATAGTTGCGCTTATGTATTTTTTAATTTAGTATTGTTGTAGTTCATTTTTAGGAGTGTGAAAATGGAAACTGGGACACTTTGTGCAAACATAGTTGGACTAATGTCACTTTCTTTTATTTTGTATCAATCAGGGTATTTAAGTAGAGAAGAAAAAGCTTTTAAGTGGGACTACAAAACAGACATAGCTTTGACCACTTGGAGAAAAAATAATCCAGATTTTTATATTGGGGACAGTTTATATGCAAGAAAACTTGTATTAGAAAGAATTGAAGCATTGGAGAATCTTTGGAAAGTTTGTTTGTGGTGGAAGCGAGATGAGGAGTATGTAAAATTCCTCTACTCACTGCTCAATGAGCATGGTCCAGAGCCACCAAGAAAAACAAAACGTATTCCAAAACAGCGCAAAAGATTGCGCTGTTTTTTATTTCTGGCAAACAGGGCAATAATGCCCACTCCTTCCTCCAATTTTTTCTTTTTTTATAACCCCAGCACATTTTTTTGTCTTACAAGGAAGCTTGTGACGAAGATATACAAGATGTTTGTTTTGGAATTCTCCACGTTCACCTTTTATATTTCTATAATCACTCATACTGTCTCCACCAAAATCAATTCCTTTAGCTAAGACGTCCTTCATAGATTTGAAAAGTAGACTTATTTCCTTTTTATCCAAACTCTTCGCTGTTCTTGTTGGAAGAATGTGTGACATATGTAACATCTCATCTGAATAAATATTTCCGATGCCGGCAATAATAGTTTGGTCCATCAGAACTGTTTTGATTGGGCGAGTAGGGGATTTCATAATGCGTTCTTCGAATGATTTTAACGTAAATGACGTTTCGAGAGGTTCGGGTCCAATGTGAGATAATTTTTCGGTATGAATTAAAGATGTTTTCATTACCATCATCCCGCCGAATTTTCTTGAATCACAATAAACTAAATGATTACCGTTAGAAAGGGTAAAAACGATATGAATATGACGATTGTATTTATCAAGCAAAGGTGTATTTTTGGAAACTGGTAACCATGACCACTCTTTGCCGTTACTTTTTTTATTTATAACATATTTGCCATACATCAAATGACCAGTCATTTTCATGTGAACAATAACTGTAAAATCATTTTCTAAATTTATCAGTATATATTTCGCTCTACGTTCTACATTTTTTACTTTTTGATTAAGAACATGTTTCTGAAAATATGGAAAATATTTCTTATCTTTTATAGTATTTTTGGCTAGATTTGAGGCACTCCACATATCAGTCCATATATCTTTTATCACAAGGCGAGGCAAGACTCCCTGTAGTCCGGTCGTGGTTGTATGTACTTCAGGTAATTCAGGCATAGGAATATTATACAGCCTTCTGCCATTAGTCCGTAGTTTTAGCAAAATACATAACAAAAATGAACTATTTTTGTACCATTTGCAGTAATCTTTTATGCGAAATAACCCTTGACATTTTATTAAAAATAGTGTAGGGTGAAGGTATTATGAAAAAGATTATTATATTATTGGGTTTTCTGGGGGTTTTTGGTGGTCAAACGGCAGTATTTGCTGGGTATTTTAACAATACACCGGTAAACACTTGTACAACTCAAATCAATAGAACTTTACAAGTTGGGTCAGAAAATAACGATGTTTATGTGCTTCAAAATATGCTTTCAAAGGCTGGATATTTATATGCAACCCCAAATGGCTATTTTGGACAGGGAACAAAGCAGGCAGTGATGAAATTCCAAAGAGATAATAATATCTCAATGACTGGTCAAGTTGGAGAATCAACTCGTAACGCTGTAAATGAGAGACTTTGTGATTCTGATGTTCGTGGCGACATGTATTCATATAACGAGTACAGTTATTATGGATATAGTTCTGGTATCACTTATGTTGATCAATATGACCCATACGCAGTTGTTATTTCTCCACAAGTTACAACTCCTGTTATTTATGCAACTCCTCAAGAAAATAATATTTCTCTTTCAAACATCTTAAATAATAATACTCCTTATTATTCTTCAGCTTACACTTCAAACTATTCTTCAAATGAATATCAGGCAATAAATACTTCTATTCCTACAAATGTACTTATTCCTGCAACAACACAAAATCAAATTCAAAGCACTGGATTAACATATAATCCATCAACTGGTTATGCTTATGGTGTTGTTCCACAACCAGGAACACTTACTATTACAAGTCCAACTTCAAACGCATTATACAACGAAGGGGATACTGTCTATTTATCATGGACAACAAGTAATCTTAATATTGCACAACTTCAAATCCTAGTTGAAAATGGAAGCACAGGACAAAGTAAGCAAGTAGCAGTTACATCAGGTAATAGTTTCTCATTCGTACTTACAAAAGAAATATTAGATGCAGTGTGTGCTGGAGCTTGTGATAATAATCAACAGGGATCATTTAAGATTGTTATAGCTACACCAATGACTGATATCGCAGGGAATGTATCCAACTTCCGTGCCGCAGTTGCACCTATAACTATTCGTCGCCCATATTATGGTTATGCAAATGTAACATTAGGAGCAAGTAAGACACCAGTTGATTCAGGAGAGAAATTCAAATTATATTTGAATATTCCAACTGGAACTTCATGGAATAATACATTGTTTGGAAATTATTCAATCAAGATTCATGCAATTTGCCCATCATCTGTATCGGTAAGTATTGCAGGAGTTGGATGTGGCCAAGACTTTGTTATTCCGCTTGCACCAACATCATTCCAAAATGAAATTCCAGCAATGATAACTAACCCTACATGGTACAGACAAGAAGTTGTCTTCGAAGTAATTGTAAGTAATTTAAGAGGGGAAGTGATTGGAACATCAAAGGCAACGGTAGTTTCTAACCCAGCGCCATTCTCTTGGTAGATTATAGAACATTTAATTAATTTGCAACCAAGTCGCGAATTTATTAATTCAAAAGTTGAAAGTAAATACAAAAGCGACATCTTAAGATGTCGCTTTTGCTATTAACACTCCAACAAGGACTTATGAGTATATATAGGTTACACTAATAAGTATATGAAAAAATATTTAACAGTAGGTGCTATTATCAGTGGAATTTGTTTTTCTTTATCAATTGTTTCAGCAACATCAATAGCGGTTCCTGTTACAACAAGTATTGTTGGTGATGAAGCCCCAGACCAAGCAAGTGAGGGATGTACAGATTTATCTTATAACTTAACTTATAAGAAATCAAAAGATTCTAATACTAACGGAGAAGTATCTGATTTACAATATTTCCTTCAAGACCAAGGGTTTCTTACAGCAGAACCTAATGGCGTGTTCGGTCCTTCTACTCTTAAAGCAGTTAAATATTTTCAAAAAAAGAACGGGTTCATAACTTCTGGTTATGTTGGTCCTGTGACACGAGCGAAGATAAGGGAGATAAGCTGTAGAAGTGCTTCTTCAGTAAACACTAAAACTGTTTCAGTTGATGTTCCGTCAACAAAAACTCCTAATGTAAACAATCCTGTTGAAACTATATATAATTGTAATGGTGCTGTTTCTTATGAACCGTGTCGCACTAATACATCAGAGACCCTTTCTTTTGTGTCTGTTAAAACAACTGGAGCTAACTATACAAATAACAGTGCTCTTATCGCTGGATATGTTGAACCTAATAATGGAACTTTAAAACCCAAAGCTTGGTTTGAATGGGGGACATCAATGTACGGACAATTGAACGCAACGCCATGTTCATATATCTACGATGGAAACACAGTTGTAAGTTGCTCAACAAATATTTACAAACTGGCTCCCAATACAACATATTACTATAGAATAGTTGCAAGTGGCTCAAAAGGAAATGTTAAGGGAGAGTTTCTATCATTTACAACCGAAAGCGCACTAAGTTCTTCAAATACGATATACCCCGTTATTGAGTTTGTTGGAGCACCATCAATTAAACTTTCTTATGACTTAAATAATAAAGAGACAGAATTAGTTGGTGTTGCAAAGGTAAAAATCACTGCTGGAAATTCAGATATAGATGTGTATGGTGTGTATGGCGTTGCAACAAATTTAGGAGGATTTGTTAATAATGAAAATGTGCGTATTAATTCTAATGGCGTAAAATACAGAGGCTCTGTGTCCAGCTTTATTTCTGACTATAATTATTCCAATGACACTAATCTAATAATCAAGGCAAATGATACAGCTACAATTTATATTAGAAATACAATTCCAACCAAAGAATTATTTGCTGGCGCTTATAGTTTTAGGCCTTCGAACCTTTCTTATGTTGATATTAACACCAACACACAAAAAGTCGTTGATGTTTCTTCATATGTAAACTACGCGAAGAGTAATAGTGTAATTATCATCGGTGAAACTTCGCCATATATATCTAAAGCAACTGATGTAAGTGGATATATAACAATTTCTGGAGCTAGATTAAACTTAGATGGTAATTATTTGCAAATAGACGGCATGGGTAATTCTATGGTTAGTAAATTTAATCCTACAGATAGTATTATTTCTATTAAGAAAAGCGACTTTGCATTAACAAGAAATCTTTCATCTGGTTTTCATACTATAAATATTACTAATTCTCGAACAGGGAATAGTAACAATTATGGTTTGAATGTTCAACAAGAAATAACAACAATACCTACCACTCAACTGGGTTCATACAAAGGTTATTTGGGAGGTAGTGCAGCGCCATTTATTTCTACGGAAAATGTTTCAAAAGAATACGCATATACTAACTGTGTAACTAATAGTTATAATAATCCTACAAAATCAATTAGATGTACATGGGAAATGGAGGAAATTTACTCAAATATACCACCCGCTTCAGCTCCAGCACCAACTATGGCGACATCTCCAAGCCCAAATCAAACCCCAACAACAATAACTAATTCAAGTCAGGCTACAGCAGCAGTTTCAGCCATGAACACTTCTTCTGTTTCTATTGCTAATCCAACACTAGTGTCATCATCGCCTGTATCACAATTCGTAGTTGGCGGTTCAACATTCGGTATTGCAACATTTAAACTTAGAACTTCCGAATTTAACACGTCTGCAACTGTTCGTGAACTAAGATTCTCAACTACAGGCAATGATGCTGTAACTAGTGTTACTGTTGGAGGAGTAACGGCTCCAGTTGTGAATGGTAACGTAACAGCTACAGGACTAAGCTTACCTGTTTCTTCAACAGGAGTCGATGTGCCTGTTACAGTTAAGTTTAGTGGTTTTCAGAATTCAACATCAGGAGGAAGTTTAACTTCTGGCGTATCTAATGTTAAATTAACACTTAATTACATTGAAGTAACTAATGCTAATGGTTCAGTAATAATAAATAACACACCAGTATCCTCAAATATTATGACACTTGTTGCTTCAAAACCAACAGTTACTTTAAGTAATGGTGGGGGCTCACTAGTGCTTGGTTCTGAAAATAAGATTGGTGAATTCACAGTGAGTGCTGATGTAAATGGAAAAATAGGTTTTACATCAACTATTCTTAATGTTTCCTCAATTGGTATAAATGGCTTTAAAATTTCTTCACCACGAGTTGCAAATGGTAATACAACTATAGCAGGTTTATCTGCAACGGTTTTAGAGTCATATATTTTGATAACGTCTAGTTCTCCGTTTGAGATACCGGCAGGTACATCAATTACATTTTCTGTATTTGCAACTGTATCAGGTACAATACAGACAGGTCTTACACCAAAATTAATTTCTTCCCTTGCCTTACCTGCATCGTTTAAATGGAATGATTTTATCGGTGGCAATATACAACATCATGGTGCTTTAATCTACAATTTCCCAATAAATTCGTTTATAGTTAATGGTTCTGTAGTTACAACACCAACACCAGTTGTCACTAATACGACGGCAAGACTAACTTGTGGTCTTTTTAGAGGGGGAACAAATACTGCCACAAATATGATTGCATCACCAAACCCAGCAACATCAGTAGCGGATACAGATAGTGCATGTATTAGTTATTGTGACGCAAGTGGACCAAAAAATGCAGATATGTGCCTAAGAGGAACTGGTACTATAAAAACTTATACATTGACTCCAACCCCAACAGTGGTTGCTCCTGCAGTATTAAAAATACCAACAATTACTATGACAGTAAACCCAACACAGGTGCCACTTAATGGATCAACAACCTTGAGATGGTCGTCAACTAATGTTGATTATTGTGATTTTAGTCACGCAGGGCAATATGGTCCAGTTACAAGGGCCACAAGTGGCACTTTAACAATTAAGCCAGTAACAAATAGTATTTATTATGGGATGAAATGTGGGGGTGTAAATGGTTCAACATCCACACAGGTTTTGGTAAAAGTCGTTACACTTAGTAGCTCAAGTAATGGTAATGCTAAAGTATTAGGTGCAAGTACAGCATGCATTTACATATCACGCAACCTTCACCGAGGAGCAGAATCATCAGCAGTAACTACATTACAAAAATTCCTACAATCTAAAGGACTATTAAATGAAGTCTCAGGATTTTATGGTGATAAAACTATAGAAGCTGTAAAAGGTTACCAAGCAACTATAGGTCTTGCTCCAACCGGAATGGTTTATGAAGTTACAAGACAGGCGATGAGAGATGAGACATGTCAGTAGACAGTCTTTAGTTATTAGCAATTAGGTTTTAGCTAATACAACAAAAAGCGACATCGAAGATGTCGCTTTTGTTTTTTATAATTATGACTAACAATTACTAGCTTAAAATAGACTTTTGTGGTAGTATTACGAAGCTGTCTGTAATCCGTGTATCTCCGTAAGTTTTGGGTAAATACGTATATATTTAATCAATATTTACGAACAAACGCGTGATATTCAGATGGTTTAATTAAAAAACAACAACAATGGCAAAAACATCAACTATTGCTCGTAGCAATAAGAAGCCAAAGTTCTCGTCAAGAATAGTAAACCGTTGCTTTAAATGTGGTCGAAAGCGCGGATTCATGCGAGATTTTGGTCTATGCCGAACATGTTTTCGTGAGCTTGCGAACGAAGGTATGATTCCAGGCATTAAGAAGGCTTCTTGGTAATAAAATTATTATATGGATCAAATAGCAAACATGCTCATCGCAATTAAAAACGGTGGTCTAGTAAAAAAGACAACCGTTACTCTTCCTGCGTCAAAGCTGAAGAATGCGATATTAGAGCTTCTCAAACAAGAAGGATATGTTAAGACATACACTGTTACGGAAGGTGTAAAACCAACTGTAGAAGTAGTATTAGCATATAAAAAAGATACTCCGCGTATACAAGGTGTAGCGCGTGTATCAAAGCAGTCAAAGCGTATCTATACTGGCGTAAAGGATATCAAGCCTTTCAAGTATGGACATGGTATGACAGTACTTTCGACTCCGAAAGGAATCTTAAGTGACAAACAAGCCCGCAAAGAACAGGTCGGCGGCGAACTATTATTCACAATCTGGTAAAAAACGTATGAGCAGAATAGGAAAACAACAAATACAAATTCCAGCAGGTGTCGAAGTAACATTTGATGCCCATGCTGTACGTGTCAAAGGGCCACAAGGAGAACTCGTGCGCGAGCTTCGTGATGAAATCGATTTCAAGATTGAAAACGGTGTAATCACAGCTGAACCTCGTCGTAACGATAAATTCTCAAGGTCACTCTGGGGAACATATATGTCTCATATCAAAAATATGGTGGCAGGTGTAGTTACTCCATTTAGTAAAAGACTTCTTGTAGAAGGTGTAGGATTTAAATGGGAAGTAAAAGGAACAGATTTATATCTTAACCTTGGTTTCTCACACCAAATCATCAAAGTAATTCCAAAGGGAATTAATGTTGTTGCTGAAAAAGGTGCTCTCACTATTACAAGTATCGATAAGGAGGCAGTCGGACTCTTTGGAAATCAAATTCGTTCACTAAAGAAGCCTGAGCCATATAAGGGTAAAGGTATTCGTTATAGTGATGAAGTTGTACGTCGTAAGCAAGGTAAGAAATCAGCATAGTCTGTCAAAATAAATATATGAAAACAAATATTAAAACAGAAAAGCGAGCACGTCTTCATAAGAAGATTCGTTCTCGTGTATCAGGAACAGCAGAATGTCCTAGACTTTGCGTATTTCGTTCAAACCGCTATATGTATGCGCAATTAATTGATGACGTGAAGGCAGTAACACTAGCCTCAGCATCTGATATTTCCCTTAGTGACAAAATCACAAAAGTTGAGCGTGCAAAGAAAGTGGGGATGAAACTTGCTGAAGAAGCAAAGAAAAACAAAATTACCACAGTCGTATTTGACCGTGGCGGGTTCTCGTACCGTGGTCGAGTAGCAGCACTAGCTGAAGGTGCTCGTGAAGCTGGTCTTAATTTTTAATTATATGAAAGAAGAAATTAAAACAACAGAAGAGACAGTAGTAGAAACAGTAGTAGAAACTCCAGCTCCTGCAGTTGAAGTAACTGCTCCAGTAACACCTGCATCAACAGTTGCAACAGGAAATGTTGCAGTTGCTCAAGATCGTATGGACAGAGGTGCACCGCGTGGAGCTCGTGGAGGACAGGGACAGCGCGGAGGTAAACCAGGTGGAAAACAAGGTGGTCGCCCACCGCGTGCTCCTCGTGAGAAGCCAGAATTCGATAGTAAGACTATCAGTATTCGTCGCGTGACTCGTGTGGTTTCTGGTGGTCGTCGTTTTACGCTTTCAGTGGCAATTGTTGCTGGAGATAGAAATGGACGTATCGGATTAGGTACAGGAAAAGCACTCGATACTCAAGTTGCTATTGAAAAGGCTCTCAAGGCTGCAAAGAGAAACATGATTACAATTAAACTTTCAAAGCAAAAGTCATTATCACATGATATTGAAGCGAAGTTTAAGTCATCATCTGTAATGATAATGCCAAACCGTGGTCGTGGACTCATTGCTGGTTCTTCAGCCCGAACAATATTATCACTTGCTGGACTTTCTGACGTTACTGCAAAGTTTTATTCTGGAACAAAGAATAAACTAAACAATGCACGTGCAACTATGAAGGCACTTGAACAAATTGCTTATGCTCATGGTGAAGCTCCAGTTCAAGCAACAAAGGTTGAAGGAGAAGCAATTGCAATACCATTACCAACAACTAATTAAACGACTATGCAAATACACGAAATAAGACGCGAACACGCGCATAAGAAAAGTAAATTAGTAGGACGTGGTGGTACACGTGGAAAAACTTCAGGTCATGGAGGAAAGGGACAAACAGCTCGTGCAGGGCATCGTGTTCGTCCTGCTATGCGTGACATTATCAAGAAGCTTCCAAAATTGCGTGGACACGGTAAGAATCGTTCAGTTTCAGTATTCTATCGTGGTCCTGAGGCTGTGGTAAACGTTGGAGCATTAAATGTATTTGGAAAAGGTGAGGTTGTTAATCCAACATCTCTTATTGCAAAAGGACTTATTGCTCTGTCATTCGGAAAGAATCCAAAGGTAAAAATTCTTGGAAATGGTGAATTAACTGTAGCATTATCATTTGAAAGATGTAATGTTTCAGAAACAGCAAAAACAAAGATTGAAAAAGCTGGAGGAACTATTACTATTGAAGAAAAGCCAAAGCCACAGTCAGATGAACAATTGAAGAAAATTGCTGATAAGAAAATGAAGAAGGCGGAGAAGAAGTCAAATAAGGGTAAGACTGTATCTAAGAAAAAGAAATAAAATGTTTATAATATAGATTTGCATTCAAACTGTGAATTTATTAATACAAAGAGCGGCCTAAGGCCGCTCTTTGTATTTAGTATTTATTTATAATAAATGTATACTTAATATAATATGAAAAATTTCTTTAATATTTTAAAAGTATTAATGGTGGTGTTGCTATCAGTCGCAGCCATAGCTTTTTCTGGTTATGTTTTGTACAAGATGAAAAATAGTAAAGATGGGGATATTTCTAGTGAATTAGCTCCAATATTAACAGACAAAATAGAATGTGGAGATGATGAATATTTAGAAAATGAAATATGTGTACCAAAAAATAAAACATGTCCTGATGGGAGCGTTATTCCAAGTGTAGATAATTGTAAAATTATAAATTATTCCACCAGTACTAGTGAAAATTCAACGAGTACAAAAGTATTGTCTATTACCAATAATACACAATCAACATCTTCAAAAAGTACTACTAATAAACCAAAAGAAATTTTGCCAACAATAAATAACATAAAAATTACTGAAGATGGCAAATCAATGGTTGTTTCTATTTCTGGAAAAAATTTCGACAGTGGTTCTAATATTGTAACTTTAACGGCGGGAGCAGAAATATCAAAGAAGATGATACTCCCAGCGTATCCTATGCCAGACAAAACTCAACAAATTAACTTTAAAGTTACAGATTTTAGGAATATTTATAATGGAGAATATTCATTTCAAGTGGAATCAAAAGGTAAATTAAGTGACGTGTACATTTTGTACAAATAGTTAATAAAATTGTACATTTTAAATAGATTTTTTCAAAAAAAGGCTTATAGCCACAAGCTATTTATTGTGATATAATACTTTGATTATGAAAACAATCAAGGTAATATTTTCCGACAGGTCACTACGTAACCGCATTTTCTTTGTTATTGGCATTTTGCTACTTACTCGCGTATTAGCCGTTATTCCAATTCCAGGGGTTGATGCTTCAAATCTCGCAGAGTACCTTTCTAATAACGGTTTTTTGAGTATGCTTAATGTTTTTGCTGGAGGAGGTATCTCATCTTTTTCAATAGTAATGCTTGGAGTTGGTCCATATATTACTGCCTCAATTATTATGCAATTAACAACAGTACTCTCACCACGTATTAAAGAGATGTATCAAGAAGAAGGGGATGCTGGGCGTCGTAGATTCGTACAGTATGGAAGACTGTTAACACTTCCTCTTGCTATATTACAAGGATTCGCACTTATTACTCTACTTGAAAGACAAAATGTGATTCCACAACTTGCACAATCAGTTATGGTTGCAAATATCATTATTGTAACTGCAGGAACTATGCTCATGATGTGGCTCGGAGAACAAATTAATGAAAGAGGTATTGGAAATGGAGTCTCACTTATTATCTTTGCAGGAATTGTTGCAGCTATTCCACAAAGTCTTAGTCAATTTTTTGTGACATTTGATGTCTCACAAATCCCAATGCTTGTCGGCCTACTAGTTCTATCTCTCGTTGTTATTGCTGGAGTTGTATATGTTACAGAAGCTGAACGTCCTGTTCCTGTTACTTACGCTCGTCAGTCACGAATGGGTGGAGGAAGCCCACTTGGAGCTTCAACATATCTTCCTCTTCGTCTTAATCAAGCTGGTGTTATTCCAATTATTTTTGCTATCTCTATACTACTTTTCCCACAATTAATTGGTCAATTGCTTGCAACATCATCACAAGTATCACTTCAGTCATTTGCACGTACAGTTAACACACTCTTAGCTAATCAGTGGGTATATGGAAGTGCTTATTTCTTGCTGGTTGTTTCATTTACATACTTCTATACAGCAGTTATGTTTGATCCAGAAAAAACAGCAGATAATCTTCAGAAGAACGGAGCCTTCGTTCCAGGTTTTCGTCCAGGTCTTCAGACCGCAGAATACATTGGTTATGTTCTGGGACGTATTACTTTCTTTGGTGCAATTTTCTTGGGTCTTGTTGCAGTACTTCCAGTTATTGTTCAAGGTATGACTGGGTTAACAGCCATACAGGTTGGAGGTACATCTCTTTTGATTGCAGTGTCTGTTGTTCTTGATGTTATTAAGAAAATTGACGCCCAGCTATCGATGAGGGAGTATTAATAATTGATTAGTCTTTTCGGTAATTATTTATTAGATAAACAAAATTGGCCAAGTTTATTGGTCTTTTTGTAAATTTGATCAATATTTATATTTTATTTAGGTAACATTGCTATATAGATATATACTTATATATAATATGGAAAATATAGAAGAAAATTTACCACAATTAAAATCAGATAATAAAGAAAAAGATATTTTTGGTCGCGTTAGGAATACAATCAGTACAGCAATTCTTGTTGGTACAGCTGTTGCAGGTGGACAAATTGTTACATCAGAAAATGCTTTAGCAGAGACCTCTGGTGTAGAATTTCAAGAAAGTAGTGAGATGCAGTTTAGGAGGATGCTCATACAAAACGAAACCCTTTTTAATCAAGAGCTAGCAAAAAGAAATATTCCATTGGTTAAATTTGGCCCAGCAGTTCTTACTTTTAGATGTGCATCAATACAATTTGGCATTTATTCCGAAACAGGTGAACATATTATGGATTCATCCTGTACTTTTAAACAATTTAATAATAGATACGAATTTATTGAACTAGCGAAAAAAACAATAATACCAAGGTTAGCAGAAAAGTATGGAATTTCTGCAGTTGAACCAGCACGTGTAACAAAAGTGCCAAGATTAAGCCCAGAAAATTTACTGAAAATAGCTAGATTTGATAACGCAACTATTAATTTTTTTGAGAGACATGATCTGGTTCTTGTTGCTAAAGTAGTTCCCAATAACGACAGTTCACAAGGAACGGCATATGTCTGTATTGAAAGAAAAAAGAATAGTAAAATTGGCAGTTTTAATGAAGATGTTTGCTACGATGACAGCACTCTTCATGCTGATTTTACTTATTCACAAAAACTCGACATAGTTAGAATTGAAGTAGTTAATCAGGACGGCAGCAAGCAGTCAGCAGATCTTCAGTCAGAGTATACAAGAGATGGTAAATTGTCTGGCTTTAGATAGTAATTAACTAATTATGATTAATAAATTTAAAACAATTTTAGATATTAGTGCTACTGTTCCAAGGAATTAGAAAGAGAATAAGGTTATTATCAAGGGAAGCATAACTAGTTACAAGTATATGTTTTATGGTAGTATTGTTAGATGCAGAAACAATTCTTTATTTTGATTGGACGTTCTGGGAGTGGGAAAGGAACACAAGCCGAATTACTTAGGAGCACTCTAATGAATCAAGGTGTGGAGAAAGTTATTCATGTCACTACAGGTGGTGGATTTCGTGATTTTATTACAAAAGATAATTATGTAGCAAAATTGGCCAAAAATATTAATGACACAGGAGCTCTTCAACCAGAATTTTTGGCAGTTTGGGGGTGGTCAAACTTTTTTATTGATAATTTAAAAGGAGGAGAAACTATTATCCTAGATGGTGCACCAAGAAAGCCTTTTGAGGTTCATGTTTTACATAGTGCAATTAATTTTTTGGGATATCAGAAACCAATTGTAATTTATTTAGAAACGTCGGAAAGTGTTTCAAGAAAACACATCGCTTTACGTGGACGTGAAGATGACAAGATAGAATCTGATGTTACTAATCGTATGGATTGGTTCGAGACAGATGTATTACCAACACTTGATGTTTATTTGAATGACCCTCGCTATGTCGTTTTACGTATAAATGGCAATCAAACTATTGAAGAAGTTCAAAATGAAATTATGCAGAAATTGAATTCCTTAAAAAATAATTAGTTATGAAATACGACATTAAACTTAAAAATGAAAATGATATAAAAAAACTACGGGAAAGTGGTAAGAGGTTAGCCTCGGTGCTTCAAGCTGTTTCAAAAGAAGTAAAACCGGGAGTCACAACTGGTTATTTAAATGATTTTGTTTATAAAATGATTACTGATATGGGGGATAAGCCGGCATTTCTTAACTACAAGCCTTTTGGAGCCTCCTATCCATATCCTGGAAGTATTTGTATTTCAGTTAATGATGAAGTAGTTCATGGTATAGGTGGGGATAGAGTACTAAAAGAGGGGGACATAGTTGGGTTAGATGGTGGAGTGACACATAAAGGAATGATATCTGATTCTGCTGTCACGGTTGCTGTTGGAAAGATTAGTAAAGAAGATGAAGAGTTGATGAGAGTTACCAAGGAGGCACTCATGGCAGGAATAAATGCTGCTAGAGGTGGAAACTATGTAAATGATATTTCAAAAGCCATTGAAAAATCAATACCAAAAAAATACGGTATTGTAAAAATATTATCAGGGCACGGTGTCGGTTACAAAGTTCATGAAGAACCATATGTGCCGAACTTTGATGATGGTATAAAAGGACCTAAACTTGTTCCAGGTATGGTGCTTGCACTTGAACCGATGGTTAATCATGGAACTGATGAAGTATATTTGGCAGACGATGGCTATACTTTCATTACCAAGGACCATAAAAAGTCTGCTCATTTTGAACACACGATTTTGATTACAGAAGGGAAGGCAGAAATACTTACTGTTCTTTAATTTGTTTTTGATATACTAAAAAAGTTATCAATAATCTATTTATTATGAATTATTTTCAAAATATATCATCCTTTAGTTCCTCTAGTTTTGGTCCAATGGCAATGTTAGGCGGAAGTGCATTTTTTGGATTTCTTGCAATTTTTTTAATTGTAATGGTTGCGTCCATTATTTTAATTTTCAAAAAAGCTGGACGTAAATGGTGGGAAGCGATTATTCCTTTTTATAATATGTATGTTTGGACTGCTATTGTGGGTAAGCCGTGGTGGTTATTGATCGGTTTTTTTATACCAGTCGTAAGTTGGGTTGTTAGTATATATCTATCTTATCACCTAAGTAAAAGATTTGGATTTGACATTCCGTTTACAATTGGACTAGTATTGTTACCGTTCATCTTTTTACCGATACTTGCTTTAGGAAGTGCCGTGTACACACCACCAGAAAAAACTAATTAATTAAGATTTTATATATTATGGTTGCTCACATTATTCCTTTACTCTCTTTAATAAGGGGGTTACACTATATATATATTAAAAATTAAAAGCTTATTTTTCATGGAAACCATCTCTTCTTTTTTTGCGAATACACCATTAATTATTTTTTTGGTACCGGTAATCCTTATTTTGGTTGTACTGCTTGTTGTTCTTAACAAATCCCACCCAGCAGAAGTTATAGCGCAAGTTCCTGTACCACCAGTTACGACAACACCCGCCCCATCTCCAGCTGAAGAAGTGGTTAGTCCAGTGATTACACCAGTAAGTGCTCCTGCTCCCGTGGAGGTTGTTGCACCAGCTCCAGTATCAGAGCCGGTAGTTGCACAAGAACCCGCACAACCAGTTGTGGAAGTGCCTACACCAACCGTAGAGCCTGTAACGGCTCCTGTTGTTGCAGAAACTGTGCCACCTGTTTCATCATGGAGACCATCAGCACCGGAACCGATTGCTGTAGTTGAAGAAGCTCCAGTGACAGAAGCTGTAGAAGTACCAGGAATTGTAGAAGTTCCAGTTGAGGTTATTTCTCAAGTAGAAGTTTCAACAGTAGTAGAAGAATCACCTGTGGTAGCACAATCTATTCCAGCACAAACAATAGCAACAGAGGTTATTGATTCGACTCCTGTAGTAGAAGTAGCTAGTGCACCTGTAGTTCAAAATATGGAACCAGCTATATCAGAGGAATTAGTACCACCACCACTTGCTCAACCAGTAAAGCCAACAGTTTAATTTATGAAAATACAAAATCGGCCACGAAGTGGCCGATTTTGTATCCACTAGTAACTAGTAACCAGTAACTATATACTGTACCTATGAATACTCAATTTACAACTCCTGAAGAAGAGATTGCTTATCTTCGTTCTCAAGTTGCAGATAAAATGGAAAGAGCAAAAGGTTTCGAAGGTAGATTTACAGAAAAAGATAGAGCTCATGAAGTTGTGCGTGATTATAAAGAAACTCCTTTAGAAAAAATTATTGCACCAACAGCCCATGTTTCTGCGGGTGAACAGCACCGATTGCTTGAATGGTTAGCACCAAAGGAAACAGACGCTCAAGTCCGTATGCTTTCTCAGGTTATGGCTGAAAAGGGTATAAAAAATGCTTTTAAAGTAGCAGAAGATTTGAATAGCCCACAAGTGGAAGATGATTTTGAAAGATTTGTTGTTCAATATTTAATTTCAGGACATGAATTAAAAAATGATGTATCAAAGGATGAATGGAAAGCTCTCCACATGAAATTGTTCGAAATAGTATTGCCTGATGCAGGGGATGGTCAAACAAAACAAGTAAAAGAAATGATGGGGCTAATGGAGCAGTGGTATGCTTCTATGCAAGCACTGGCATCTGATGCAACGAATAAAGAGAAGAATTATTATTCTCTTGAACTTGCAGTTGCAAACGGTGTTACAACGGCAGTATTTTATTGCGCAGTTCATATAGACTATGCCCCACTTTTTGAAAAAGTAGTTTTAGGTATTTTCCCGACTGCACAGGTAAAAGAATGCAAAGAAGATTATAATATTTTCCACGACCATGCTATCACCGCTTGCTCATATGCGACTCATATGACGCACCCAGTTCTGCCGATTAAAACTTATGCAACAATGGAAGGTGACCCAATGACGGTTATAATCGCTTCTTTTACCAAAATGGCAAAAGATGATGAAGGTCTTGCTTTGCAAATATTAATTCGTCCTGCAGGAGATGTGTTCGCGAAGCGATTCGGAGAAATGTTAGAAGATTTAAGAAAAGGAGAGACACTTAAGCGTGTAATTGATAAACAAAGCATACTCAAGGAGTCACTTCATCTTCTAGGAGAAATGTTTTCAGGTGGAAAATCAAAAGAAGAAATTGAAAAAGATAAAGAGAAGAAAACAACACACATAGATGAAAGTGCAACCAAACTTATCCAAGAAAAACTTTCAAAGACAATTATAGAAACAAATATTCGTATCGTTTCGTCAGCATCTTCACTTTCTCGTGCTCAGGCAATACGTGGAGAATTGGAAGCATCTTTTTCACAATTCGCTGAAATAAATGGTAACAGTATAAAATGGGAAGAAGTAGAAGGAAGAAAACAAAAAGCATTACTTCATCGTTATTCTTATCGTTTGTGGAATGAGGATGAGAGTTACCCACTTAATCTTTCAGAACTTGCATCAATATTCCATTTTCCAATGCAGTCAAAAGATGTTGGAAACGTTAGAGAGAGCTCTTATACACAATCACCAGCACCAGTTGATTTATGTTCAGAAGGAATAATTCTTGGAGTTAATAAAAACAGAGGACTAGAAACAGAAATTCATTTCGGAAAAGAAGACCGTATGAGGCATATGTATGTTATAGGGCAGACGGGTACTGGTAAGACCGTTTTTTTGAAGCGAATGATAATTCAGGATATTAATAATGGGGAAGGCTGTTGTTTCATCGACCCACACGGTACGGATATTGTAGATATTCTCGCGAATATTCCAGCTGAAAGGGCTAAAGATGTGATTTACTTTGATCCTGCGTATATGCCACGTCCTATGGGGCTAAATATGCTTGAATATGACAGAAATCATCCAGAAACGAAGACTTTTGTGGTTAATGAACTTCTTGGTATATTTGATAAATTGTTTGATATGAAGGCAACTGGAGGCCCAGGATTTGAGCAATATTTCCGTAATGCCACATTGTTAGTTATGGAGCATCCAGAATCAGGTAACACTCTACTTGATATTTCACGTGTGTTTTCTGATAAAGATTTTCGTGATTATAAATTATCAAAATGCAAGAATCCTCTCATTTTGCAATTTTGGCAAAATGCGGAGAAGACAACAGGGGATCAAGGTCTTCAAAATTGGACACAATATGTTAATAGTAAATTCGATGTGTTTATGTCAAACGACATTATGCGTCCAATTATTGCCCAAGAAAAGTCCGCGTTTAATTTTAGAGAAATAATGGATACAAAAAAGATACTCCTTGTTAATCTTGCAAAGGGTAAGCTTGGTGATAAGAATGCAGAGTTACTCGGTCTAATTATTGTTGGAAAATTCGCACAAGCAGCACTTGGAAGAGTTGACACTAATATTCGGCCAGACTTTTTTTTGTATATTGATGAATTCCAAAACGTTACCACTCCAGCAATTGCGTCTATTCTGTCAGAGGCCCGTAAGTATAGATTGTCGCTCACTGTTGCTCATCAATATATTGGACAACTTACCGAAGACATCAAAGGTGCAGTATTCGGTAACGTTGGATCTATGGCAATACATAGAGTTTCTCCAGAAGATGCTAAGTATCTTGAGTCAAAGTTTGAACCAACATTTAATGCGGGAGATATAATGAAAATATCTAATCATAATGCATATATAAAAATACTAGCAAATGGTGACCCAAAGAAACCATTTGATATGTTCGTACCATTTCCTCCCCGTGGTGACATTACAAAGATTGACGCATTAAAAGAGTTAAGTTACTTAACCTACGGCCGTCCAGTGGACGAAGTAACAGCGGAAATAATGAAGAAATACTCTTTATAAGAAAAAACCACATAACTATAAAAGTTACGCGGTTCTGAAAGACATCCGAATCACATGTAGGTTAACTTGCCAACATGTATCGGAGCGAGTAGGCGACGAGCCCTTTCGGTTTGGAAGCCGGCAATCGGGGATTCGTATCCAGGGGCGTTGTGGTACGTATGCCAATCGATTGAGTAAAACTCGACCGACACGTCATCTGACCCTGGCTCATTTATGATGATGTGGTCGCAGTTGATAAAGTTCATCTCAACCGCATGAACCGACGGCGTCAAATCACCAGGGCTATTGTCATCACACATAAGGAATCTCAATACCAAAGAATTATTGGTACCAACAATTGCCTCGCCGAAAGAGTAATCCCTTTTCGGAAAATTGACAGCGCCATCATTTAACTTAAGACGGCACAAATGGTTACCGAAAAGCTCGTTCAAAGCAATAACCATTTCAGCCAAACCTTGAACTTTCTTTTGAATTACTGTTTCCATGACACCTCCAAAAAGGAATTAGAAAGAACTGCCAATCTATATTATATCATAAATATGTATATATGTCAACTTTTACCAACAACAAAATATGATCCATTCACTATCTTCTGATATACTTAATACATGGACGGAGCGCTTATTATTTTATTCACAACATTAGTTATCTATATTCCTCTTGCAGGAATTCTATTATATGTTTGGTGGAAATTTGGTAAAAATGAAAAAGGGGTACAAATAGCGAGATTGTTTTTTCTTTTTGGTTCAGTCCTATTATTTATTTATATGTTAGCGATTTAAGTATATGGAACAGGAACAATTATTAGAAGAAGGTGAAGTAATGTTGGAGAAAGTTCGTAAACACTGGATGGTTTATGTCGAAGATTTTTTCATTCATTTTTTTGCTTGTTTTATTTTTTTAATCGGGGCAAATTATTTTACCGCTAGAGGGTCTTTGTCTTTTATTGATATTAACATTGATAGTTATATTGGTATGCTTCTTGTTATGTTTGTGATTATATTTTGGACTAGCTTTTTTTATGCTTGGACAAAAGACTATCTCGACACCTGGTATGTAACTGACAGACACATTATTGCAGTTAACCAAAAACAAATTTTTGAAAGAGAAGAAGCTTTTATGCAACTTAACCGCATTCAGGATGTTTCTTTTGAGAAAAGTGGATTCGTGGCTACTTTTTTTGGATATGGAAAATTAAAAGTACAAAGTGCTGGAACTGAACAAGAATTTATAATGGAAAATGTTAATGATGTAGAAGTGGTGGCTCGCATGCTTATGGACTTGAGAGATAAAAATAAATAAAAACATGAGTACTTTAGAGAATCCACAATTTGTTGAAGGTAAGCACGATAATAAAAATGAAGATAATGGAAATAAAACCCCAAAGTTTTTTGATGTAGAAAAACCTCATCAATCACCAGAATTTTATGAAGTACATAAACATATTGAAAATCTCCTGGCTTTTTTGGCGAGCAAAATGTCTCAAAGAGAGGTAGTTGATTCATTAAGAAGCAAGATTGAAAATAGCTTAGTTCTAGATGGGGTTGAGGCTGATATAGAATATGGCAAATTGTCTTCTGTACAAAATGAGGATTCTAATCGTTTCGTTGAGAGTTTATCTAAGGATACCGATCTTCCAGAAGATGAAAGAGTAAACAATAAAGAAGATATAAGTACTCACATCGAAAATAGTGAAAAATTAAAACTTCTAAAGCATAAAATTTTGGAATTCTATGAAAAGGCAGATGAAAAAACAAAAGAAAAGTTAGAGTCGGTTCGTAAAACAGTCGAAAGGGTAATGCTTGAAACGAACGCTTTCATAATCTATACATTCTTGCAAAATAATGACCCTTCGCATAGTGCAGAACAAAATGATTTGGATGAAGATGCTATAAAATACAAATTAGACACTCTCCTTGCACTTGAACCTTCCATAGTAACCTCCTCTGTTATTCCTGGCTCAAAACAAGAATTACCAAAAGGGAAAATGAGTGTTGTTCTTAGTGGTGGAGATTTAAATAGTGTTAAAAGTGTTGGCGCTAGCAGTGAAACTAATACAGTATCTAATTCTTTGGATATTTATAAGGTAATTGCTGATAAAAATTATCGCGCATATAATGAGATATTAGTTACAAATCCACAGCTTTTTGGTTTTGTTTTGAATGTGAACGTAGATGAAAATGGTGGAGTTTATGATTTCAAAACAAGTGTCAAAGAAGATGCAATTAGATTCAAAAGTGATTTTGAAAGAACTATGGAATTTGCAAAAAATAGAGGGCTGCCACAGCTTGTAATGACCCCAGACAGGAGAATGTTTAGTTTTGTTAGTATTAGCGATGACGGTGTTGTAAATATTGGTGAAGAAATAACCCCAGAATTAATCGCAAAAAGTAGAACAAATATGTCAAAAGAAAAAAGAAAGGAATTAGCTGAAAGTCTTGTTTAAATTCTTTATTTTATTTGTCGCAAAAATCTATAATATAATTAATAAATTGTTCCATTAATACATTATATAAAATAACTAAGAAATTGTTTTAGTCACGAGGCATGGGAAATCAAGAGAGGAGGCGTACGAATAGTACGGTGACGAGCGAGATGGGACCCATAACAAAGTGGATGAAATAATTTATTAGTTATTTTTTACTCGTTCGACGTATTCACCAGTGTCTGTGTTAACTACAATTGTTTCACCAGCTTCAATGAATAGTGGGGTAGTTATTTTGGCACCAGTTTCAATTGTAACTAACTTACCACCACCGGCTGCAGTATTACCTTTCATAGATGGCGGAGCATCTTTTACTAAGAAATTCATTTTGATTGGAAGGGTAACACCAATGTATTTTTCTTCATCATCTAGGGTAAATATTTTCACATCAACTATTGTATTATCTTTGAGGAATTTTGTTTGGTCCCCAATAACATCGCCTTCTATTTGGAATCGCTTCGCTCTATCTTTTGGATCACAGAACCAGTATTCTCCCTTATTAGCAAAAAGGAACAATGCTTCGCGTTTTGAAATTTCTGCTTCTTCTGCAGTGTCTGATGCATGAAATGTACCAGGTATAACTTTACCATTTAACATGTTACGCATTTTTACTTGATTTTGTGGTTTACGCTTTTGAGTACGAGCTACGTGGGATTCTAGTATTTCGTAAGGTATGTCATCAACAAGAATGAACTTACGTTGCTTTATTTCATCATAATCGAGTGTTGCCATAGATAGTTGGTAGTTATTGGTTAATAGTTGCTAGTTAATGCAAATACATCAACAATTATTTAGTATTCTACCAAAAACACAATTAAAATCAAAGTTTATATCTAATTACGCAGACTAGATTTATATATGTAAAAAGGCACTTATTTCTGTAAAAGTTGTTATACTTATGGTAGGAGTTAACTAAAGGAGAAAATGATGAATGAAGAGATGCTTCATATCCAAGTAGGGGAAAATGTAAAGGTTATGATGTACTCCTTACTTCTCTTTAGTGGCTACATTTTTTGGCACAGCCTACTTGAGAAGGAGGAAAACAGCTACTGAAAAGTAGCTGTTTTGTTTTATCTATATTTATGGTAGATTGCTAAATGGAAGTTGTCTATAATTAGCCAAAAGAAGGAGAAAGTTGTGAAAAAAAATCAGCGTATTCATGAAAATTTCACCAAAATCAAGATATACAGCACACTATTTTTTCTTTTGTGTTTACTTTTCTGCGTTCTCACCTTTTATCCGTTCGATGTAAAAATGATAAAAATGGGTGTAGGAGAAGCCTTTATTTTTATTGTTACATCTTACATCTTCTTTTTTTTAATAAACGATTTATCGAAAAACCTTTCAAAAAGTTTTGAAGAAAAGCAAAATGAAGTTAATGATTTGGAGTCTTTTGCATCACATGTGATGAGATGCTCAGATTTGACTGATTTTGTTAGGGGAGTCGTTGATATCCACTTGAAGAATAAAAGAAGTATTAAATCCTATCAAGAATTTTTCTTCAGACTTGTTTGTGACGATGGGAAAGTATACACATTGTTCATTCATGAAATAAAGAGAGTCATATCTGAGCAAAAAGAAATTTTTGAAAGAAGTGAAAAATCTAACTCCGATATCAATCACTATACCCTAGCGCTTAATTCTTTGAATGATCTTTTGCAAGCATTCGTTGAAACGAGAGAATCAGGCGCTCCTAAACTTGGTGGGTTGCGCTATAGTGAGGGTGAACTAAGAAAGAATGAACCAAAATTTGGTTAAGGGGTTACTACCACCAGCTGAATCAATCCGCGTAGCAACAGAGATGTTACGCGGATTTTGTTTGTGTTATGTATATTATTTATTTGAATCAGCTTGCGTTACTAAATACTTTTGATAATCAAGTTCACTAATACCAAAAGTTTTCATTTCTTCTTTTAATTCTTCAAGGTTTTGCTCTAATTCGTTATTTGTTCGATTAGGTATTGTGATTGATTCTTCTAACTTTTTTCTTTTATCACAGAGTATACCCATTATTTTTTGGAATTTATCTACACCACTATCTTTAGAAATTATTTCAGGGGCATTATCTTGCTTTGGAAATATACTAATATCCATAAATATAATTAGTGCAAAACGTTTCTATTTGCAACTCCTATTCTTGCATAATTATCAATAAAAAATTCATAATCATCAGCAGTTAGTCCAAGTATTAACATTCTTTCCGCAAGATGCTTATCATGTTCTTTGGATTCTTCCGTAACAGATTCTTTTATATGTGAATGAAGCCAAATAGAAGCCCTTCTTTCTTCTAGTAATTGTAGTTGTTCAGGACTAAATTCTCTTAATGGGGTTGAATTTTCTATTTTTGTATTTGCTTGTGGAGATGATTCTCTGAATGAAAAATTCATGGATATTTTATAGTATTTTATTTATTCAGGTTGTTCGTTTTCTTCAGGATCTGCTGAACCAGAATAAGAAAGTCCTCCAGATTCTAACTCTTTACGTATATCTTTCTCCAATGCATTTCCAACCTTTTTATTTTCACGAAGAAATGTTCTAGCTGCATCATATCCACGACCTAGCTTCTCATCACCATATGCATAACTGTTACCGGACTTTTGAATTAACTTAAACTTTTCACCGAGAGCAAGTAGTTCACCCTCACGAGAAATGCCCTCGTTGTACATTATATCGAATTCCGTAGTCTTAAATGGGGCAGCAACTTTATTTTTTACAATTTTTACCTTTGTTCGTGAGCCTACAACATCTTCACCCTTTTTAATTTGAGCTATTTTACGAATATCAATACGAACCGAAGAATAAAACTTTAGAGCAAGACCTCCTGTGGTTGTTTCTGGATTACCGAACATGACACCAATTTTCATACGTAATTGATTAATGAAAATAATAACTGTTTTTGAGTTGTGAGCGATAGCTGTTAATTTTCGAAGTGCTTGACTCATTAATTTTGCCTGCTTACCGACATGGTGTGCTCCCATATCGCCTTCAATTTCATCTCTTGGTGTAAGTGCAGCTACAGAGTCAATTACCACTACATCTACTTTTCCACTTCGAACAATTGATTCCGTAATTTCTAGAGCTTGTTCACCGTTGTCTGGTTGAGAAATCAAAAGTTCGTTTATATTTACTCCAAGTTTCTTAGCATACTCTGGATCCATTGCATGTTCTGCATCAATAAATGCACAAATGCCACCAAGTTTCTGAGCTTCAGCAATGACATGAAGTGTAAGAGTTGTCTTACCGGACGATTCTGGGCCAAAAATTTCAATTATACGACCACGTGGAAGACCTCCTACACCAAGTGCAGCGTCTAGTCCAAGTGAACCAGTAGGGATAACACTAACGTCTACTTTTGGAGCACTTCCTAACTTCATAATCGCACCCTCACCAAATTTATTTTGTATTTCTTTTAATAGAGCATCAGAATTTCCTTTCACAACACCTTTCGGAGTTTCCTCCCTAACCCCGACTGTTTTTAATGGTTTAACAACTTTTTTCTTCATCATAATCCACTCAGTATAGCAGACATGAACACAAGGATACTATAGAACAAAAATGGATTTATTTGGGGATAACTTTTAATGTTTTTGTAATGGTTTTATCGTAAAAATCCACAGCGTTTATTACTATTACGGTATATGGATATTGAGCAACCAAAACTTCTGTGAAGTTTCCTTCTTTATCAATAGGAATAGGGCGCCCTTGTATTTCTATAATTTTTACTCGAGAAACTTGGCCGGATATTTGAAATGTAGTACTTGCGACAGTATCACCATCTTGTGGGGTAATTATATTAATATGTGGCCCGACTAATAATGGATACGCTCTCCAGCTACCATACAATACAGCAGTAATAATAAGAATTCCAAATATATAAAATTCTAATTGTTTACGTAGGTCAAAAATGGGGGACATGTGGATATTCTATAACAATTACAGCAAAGCTGCGAATTTACTAATTCGAATGTATGTATAGTCAAAAGTAAATACAAATATAAAATACTGGGACGACACCGAAGGTGTCATCCCAGTATTTACTTTAAAGACTTTTAACTTTATGGACTTTCGACTAATTATTTAACTTCTAAATAACTCCTCAACACTTTTATCACCCTTAGCTATACTTTCATCTTGTGTAACTTCCTCCGCAGATTCGCTAGAGCCATTTCCAGTCAAAATCTCACGATACCTTTCACCTTGACGTGCAGGGCCTATGACACTAAATCTTTCCAAGTCATTAATAATTCTTGCTGCCTTGTTATAACCCCAGCGAAATGCGGTTTGAAGTGAAGATGTCGATGCTTTGCCAGTTGAAATAACATAATCTTTTGCACTCATGTAGTCCTCGTCATCTTCTGGCTCAGATCCTTGGTCGCCGCCATCTTCATAAGTACTTCCACTTGCAACACCAGTTTTTACGCTCTTTAAGTCAAAATGCTCAGGTATAAAATCTATATTGTCTTGTTTGATATGTGTCACAACTGCTTTAATTTCTTCTACTGAGATGAAAGGGGCTTGTATACGAACAAGACGAGGATTATCAGATGCCATATATAGCATGTCACCATTACCGAGCAAGTCTTCTGCACCGGACGCATCTAGAATTGTACGAGAGTCTATCTGAGATGTAGTTTTGAGTGCCATACGAGCAGGGATGTTTGCTTTAATGGTACCTGTAATAACTTTTACATCCGGTCTTTGTGTTGCCAATATAAGATGAACACCCGCAGCACGTCCTTTTTGACTTAATGCTGTAATAAGTGGACTAATTTCCTTTGGATAAGAAAGCATAAAGTCGTTATACTCATCAAAAATGATTACAATATAAGGCATTTTTGGTGGAAGTCCTGTTAATTCGTCACCAATCTTACTCTTCTTTCGAGCTTTTTCAAGTGCAGGGAAAAGAATCTTTTTATTATAATCACTAACATTTACTTGCCCGTGTTCAGCTAGTATTTCATAACGTCTTTCCATTTCTTGTATTGCCCAGTTAAGTGCCTTTATTGCGCCTTTTGCCTCCTTAATAACCGGAGTATAAAGATGTGGAAGATTATGATATGCAGTGAATTCTACTCGTTTAGGGTCAAGAATAATTAACTTGAGATCATACGGTGAGTTTTTATACAGAAGAGAGATAAGAAGATTTTGTAGAGTGATTGATTTACCAGTACGTGTTGCTCCAGCCACAAGAAGATGGGGCATTTTTTCCAGATTGCCGAAGATTGGTTTTCCAATAATACTTTTTCCAATAGCAACAGTAAGTGGAGCTGCGTTAGTGAATTCATCTAGCTCTAACATTGACCTAAGACCAAGTAATGCCTTTCTTTCATTTGGTATTTCTATACCAACAAGAGTTTTACCAGGAATAGGTGCCTCTATACGAAGATATTCTGAGCCAAGCTCCATAGCTAGGTTATCGTGTAAGGCAACTATTTTTGACAGGTTAACTCCTTGGGCTGGCTTGAGGGTGAACTGTGTAACAGTTGGCCCAACAGTGACCTCTCCCATCTCAACGTGAATTTTAAAGTTCTTAAGTGTATGTTGTATTGTTGTCATTTTGGCACGACTGTCTCCTGCACCTGATTTCCCACTATCTAGATTAAGTAGATCAAGCGGTGGCGGTACAAAGTCCGGAGTAAGAATAATTGGGGTACTCACAACTTCTTTCTCTTTCTTTTTTACAACTTCCTCGGGTTCAAGTTTTCCAAAAATTTCTCTTCGAAGATTATCTGTTGAAACATCTTCTTCGAACATTGGTCCATCAATAACTTCTTCCTCTAGTATTGTATCCTCAGCTGCTTCGGCGATTATATCTCTACTGTCCTGTGATATCTCATCATCATCAAATGCTCTTAACCTTCTCGCCTGGATAAATTTCTTTAATTGTATAAAAGGATACGAGACAACAAAAATAAAAGGGGAGAGTGACGGCTTACGTTCAAGAATAATTATCCCCCCAATAGCAGTCAGTCCACCCAAAAAGGCAATGCTAGGATAAAGAGCAAAGTAACGAATAAGTGGACTAGCTACAAACTCTCCCAGTATTCCACCGAATGAAAAATTTGGATTATTGAAAAATATTGTACCCAGTCCAGAAATACCAAGAATAAAAAGTGTAGACCCAGTAGCTGTTATTAATCTTACATCAGGTAGCTCCTCCTTCCATAAATAGTAAGCAATATAAAAACAAAGAATAGGAGTAAAATACGCGAACACCCCCATAATAGATGATAGTCCAGTAAACAGTATTTCCCCACCTGTGCCACCAGCGTGCACCATGGAGAAAATAAGAAGAACACCAATCATAACAGCAACAACAGAAAGAATACCCAAAATAGTTTCTGTGAGTACTGGCTCTTTAACTCTACGTCTATTATTAGTAGTACGGGTACGTGAAGAGGTGTCTATGGTCTGAATATCATCTTTTGCCATGTGTATATTAAATGGAATTACTAGTTAGTATAACAAAACAGTCTCGGTAAAATAAGGGATAACTATAACAGCTAATAGCTTACAATTTGTAGCTTTAAGCCGCGGGATGTAAATTCTCCAGCGTCCACAAAATCCGTATCTAGCTATCGAGTACGAGCCATTAACTATCTACTGTTTTTGTCTTTACAAAAACAGCTAAAAGGCATAGAATGGACACTATAAATACTGCTTGATATTTAGAGACAAATGTGACAGGATAACAGCAAGTTCAAAAAGCAAAAAGTAGTATAACAAGTCAAACTACTAAATTATATAAAGGACACATAAAAGACACATGCACGAAGAATCAAAACAAGAATACGGAACATTGATCGCAAAGAAGTCAGAACGATTAGTAACGGCACTGTATTTGGTGACTGATTTGATGACAGACAATGAGCCCATAAAACATGGTTTAAGAAAGAATGCTGTGGCTTTGTTATCATCCATGAACTCACTCTCCCAGTTGGATGTAAAAGACAGAGTTATTGAATTTAAAATGTCCCTAAAAGCTGTCACTGAAATCATCTCGCTACTACACGTTTCTGTCACCACAGGAATTGTCTCTGAAATGAATGGACAACTTCTCATGGACGGATTCCGTTCACTACAATTAGTTCTCGAAAAGAAGCAACCAATATTCACTAAGGAAATGTTGAATGTATCTGATGAAGAAATTTTGGACAACACTGAGGGTTTCTCAACAGCTGTCACTTCGTCGTCATACGATGTATTAACTCCTCTGTCTCTTGCCAGACTGCATGACAATAACCATGACTTAAGACGTACGCAAGAATTTTTGAAACAAGCTCAAATAATTTCAAAAATAGAAGCAAACGAGAAGAGGACAATTAATAAAGGTCAAAATATTGAGCAGAGGAGTGAAGAAAATATAAAGGACAAAGATGTGAAGAAGATTGTTCAGGAGAGGGTTTTCCCATCACCACATGCTGCGATTATGGATCACAAAAACAAGCAGTCGAATGTTATTGCTTCATCATTCCAGATGCGTAAGAATTCCAGACGTGAACAAATACTTTCATTATTTGTGAAAGGGGTGGACGTCAGTATAAAGGACATTGCAAGTAGAATTCGTGGCTGTAGTGAAAAGACAATACAGCGAGAACTCAACTCACTTCTCTATGACAACATAATAGAAAGAATTGGAGAAAAAAGATGGAGTAGGTATGTATTGAGGTAACCGAAAGTCTATAAGGTTTAGTAAGTAAAAAGCAGAAAATAGAGTTAAAAAGTGACACCTTCGGTGTCACTTTTTATCTCTGTTGCGGTAGCCACTTTTAGACTTTATGACTTTCGACTTTCGAATTAGCAAATTCGTGGCTTTGCTGTAGATTAATCCCTTCCTTAAATCACTCGTCCCTTTGACTTTAGTTGCTAAAAATGAGATACTTGCTCTACAGTACAGTAATGTACTTCAAGGGGTATTATCCACATATTTTTGTGATTAATAATTGCAATTATATGTAGAACACATATACTACTTGTAGACGTCTCTGTTTGAGAGCGTCCTCTGGTATTTGAGATACATTTATAAGGTATCTTGAAGACAGATAATAGATCGTTGACAACAGAATAGTGACGCAGATTATTAACCTTATGGAATAAGGGGTGTGAACCTTTTATCTCACAGGTTAAGTCAGTTCGCCATTCGGTCGTTTATCGATCGTCTGTCATTAAAAGTTCTTCGTTTAGTTATGTCGAAACTAAATAAACGAAGCGCGGTGAAGTGCATTAAAAAGCACAACATTTAAAATCTTATAAACATAAAGTTTATGCAAAATTTCTCAATGAAGGTAGCTACATCAGTAGCGATCCTCGGAGGTATCGTAGCTAGTGCAGTTTCTGCATCAGCTGCTCTCAACCTCGCTCCACAGAGTTGTGCTTACTCGTTCTCAACGAACATGAAGCTCAATTCACGTGGCACAGATGTTATGAATCTTCAAAAGGTTCTTAACATGTATCCACAGACACAGGTTGCTGTATCAGGCGCTGGTTCTCCAGGAATGGAAACAACCAAGTTCGGTCCAGCTACTCGTGCTGCAGTTAATAAGTTCCAAGCTCTACATCTAGTAGAACTTGGTATCACAGCTCCTACAGGTAATGTATTTGCAGGAACTCGTGGACTTCTTAATCAAGTATGTTCAGGTTCAGTTTCTACAAACACAGGAAATACTGGTAACACAGGAACAACTGGTAATGTAGTTTCAGGTCCAGTAACAGCTATGCTTTCTGGCTCACAGCCAACAGGTATGATTGTTTCAGGTCAATCAGGTGCGCTTCTAGCTAATGTTACTTTCTCAGGTAATGGAACAGTTTCATCTGTACAATTCCAGAGAACAGGAGTATCAGCAGATGCTACCCTTACTAATGTTTACCTATACGATGGAAATACTCGCATCACAGATGCAGCTTCTGTAGTAACAGGTGGATACATCAACTTCAATGCTCCTAATGGACTATTCACAGTTAATGGATCACGTACTATTTCTGTACGTGCTGACATCGCTGGTAGTACATCAGGACAATCAGTTGGTGTAAAGCTTAACAGTGTAACTGCAGGTGGTTCAGCTTCTACATATACAAATGTATGGGGCAATCAACTACAGATTTCATCTGTAACAACAGCTTCAGTTAACTTCGCTGCACTTTCAACATCAACAGTAACTGTTGATGCTGGAACTATGGCTTACAACGTATGGCAAGGTTCAGCTACAGTAAGTACACGTGATGTGAACTTCCGTGCTGCAACTTTCAAGTTCGTTGGTTCAGCTCCAGTCGATGCAATGGCTAACCTTTCCCTCTTCGTAGATGGTACTAAGGTTGCAGGTCCTGCATCAATCAATGCTGCTAACAACAACAAAGTAACATTTGATCTTGGAAATACTCCATATCTTCTAAAGACAGGTTCACACACAATCGACGTTCGTGCTGATATTGTAAAGGGTTCAAACCGTACAATCACTATGAGTGTTGAAAACGTAGCAGACCTAATGTTCGAAGATTCAAATCTTACAGGTGTTAACGTTTCAGCAACAGTTGCTACTGTACCTCTAACACAAGGAAATTCTGTATATAACAGTATTACTGTAAACAGAGGATCAGTAACAGTAAACGTTGACCCAGCTTTCACTGCTAATAAGGTGACAGGTGGAGCAACTAATGTTCCAGTTGGACAATTCACATTGAAGGCATACGGTGAAGATGTAAAAGTTAATACACTTCAAGTTACTTTCAACACAGCATCAGCAACTACATCAAACAATGTTTCATTGTATGTAAACGGTGGTCAAGTCGGAACTTCACAAAATTTCCGTGGTACCGCTCTTAGTTACAACCTTGGATCATCTATGATTATCCCTGCTGGTCAAACTGTAACTCTTACTGTTAAGGCTGATATGGTAGACCCAGCTAGTGCTGCTTGGACAACAGGAACTGTTGCCGCAGTTATTGGTGGTGTATCTAACAATGCACAAGGACAAAGTTCAAACGAACTTGTTACTGTAGCATCAACAGCCGTAACTGGTAATACACTTACAGTTTCTTCAGGTGCTGCAACATTTGCACGTACTGCAGGATTCACTGGTGTAACAACTGCTCCAAATATGTCAGCTGTTAAGATCGGTTCATTCACAGTACAAGCAGGATCAGCAGAAGATATTAAGATTAACAGTATTTCTGTTACTCCTAATGCTATGATCTCTGGAACTGCTGCAACAACAAACATCAGTAATCTTACTGTAAAAGATGGTTCAACTGTTCTTGGAACTCCAGTAGGAAATCCATCATCAGGAGCATCAACTTTCTCATTCACTGATATTACTGTTGCTGCTAATATGACAAAGACATTTGATGTCTATGCTGATATTGGTGGATCTGCTGCAGCTTCAACAACTGCAAGTATGACAATCGGTTACCGTGGTGTAATTAGTAATACAACTAATTCATCAACTGCAACTGGTGTTGCTATTACTTCAGCTGCATCTACTCTTGCTGCTTCAACTCTAGTGTCATCATCACCTGTATCACAATTCGTGGTTGGTGGTTCAACATTCGGTGTTGCAACATTCAAGCTAAGTACAGCCGTGTCTGGTACATCTGCTAATGTTCGTGAATTACGCTTTACTATTTCAGGTTCTGATGCTGTAACAAGTCTTACTGTTGGTGGAGTAACATCCCCAGTAGTTAACGGTACATCAACAGTAACAGGTCTTAATATTGCTGTATCATCAACAGGTACTGATGTTCCTGTAACACTTAAGTACTCAGGATTCCAGAACTCAACTACAGGTGGTTCACTACAAGCAGGTCTTGTTTCAACAACAACACTTACATATGTAGAAGCTACAGCTGGTAGTGGTTCAGTTATCACAAGTACTTCAACAGTTGCTTCAAACCCAATGACACTTGTTGCCTCAAAGCCAACGGTATCAGTAAGTGCTGGAGGAACAGATTCATTGAACATTGGTGCTTTGTCTAAGATTGGTGAATTCACTGTTACTGCTGATGCTAATGGCAAGATTGCTATGGCTTCGACATCTATCACAATTTCAACTGTCGGTGTAACACTTCCTGAACTTGCAACAAGTAGTCTTGTTCTTAAGGATGGAGGTACTACAATCACTGGTGTTAGTCTAGTTGCTAACACAGGTTCAACAGCGTCAACAACTCCAGTGTTCACATTTACAACTCCTTACGAAATTGCAGCAGGTACATCAAAGACCTTCTCAGTTTACGGAACAATTAACGGTGCTGCTGCGGCTTCAATCGTTCCTCGTTCTAACGTAAGTCTTACATCTGGTGCAACATTCAAGTGGGTTGATGTTATCGGTGGTGGTACTACTTATACTGGTGCTAACATCTACAACTTCCCAACTAATAGTTACACTACAAAGACTAACTAATCTGCGTCCACATATTCTGTCTCTCCTAGTATGAAAATACTTTGATGAAACAAAATATCTAAGCAAAAATTAGATTGCTAAAAACCCACTCGTAAGAGTGGGTTTTTAGTTTTTGCTATCATAGTTATTTTGTGATAGTATTATTTCATAAACCAAAGAAGTAGGTAGGTTTAGTCAAAAAGTCCATAAAGTCAAAAAGTCCATAAAGTTAAGTATTTTGTACCACTTTATAGACTTTAAAAACTTTTGACTTTACAGACTATCTCTATAATTCCTGCGGAGGTCTAAATATATTGATTTTCTCTATATTTACCACTCTTAAATTTGTTTATCAGATAGTTAGTTATCTGCATTATTTGAAATTCTGCTAACGGCTAACAGCTAGCAGCTAATCGCTATTCATTATGGCATTAACACGCGCAAAAAAAGCTGAACTTATTTCATCTTACACAGATGCAATCAAGGGGGCAAAAAGTGCTGTGTATGTTAAATTCAAGGGTTTGTCAGTAGCTGACACAAGTACTCTTCGTGGACAACTTTTTAGTGAGAATACTCATTATACTGTTGTTAAGAAAACACTTTGGAAGCGAGCGACAGATGCAAATGGAATAAAAGGTGAAGCTCCAGTAACAGGCGAAGAACTCGCAGTGGTATATGGTGAAGATCTTTTGACTCCAGCGCGTCTATCTTATGAATTTAGTAAGATTCACAAAGGAACATTTACAATCTTAGGTGGTATATTTGATGGACAATTCAAGTCACAATCAGAAATGCTTTCTATTGCAACTATTCCTCCACGTGAAGTTCTTCTTTCACAGCTTGCATATCTTCTTAAGTCACCAATGACGAGACTCGCTGTTGGACTTAAAGAGGTTGCATCTAAAAAATCTGCTTAGCAGATTAAATTATCAGAATTTAATTATATATTTATGGAAAAATTTGCAGATCTTTTAACAAAGATTGAAAACATGTCAGTGATTGAACTTAACGACTTAGTTAAGGCAATTGAAGAAAAGTTCGGTGTGTCAGCTGCTGCAGTTGCAGCTGCACCAGCAGCAGGTGGAGCAGCAGAAGCAGCAGACGAAAAGTCAGCTTACACTGTACACCTAGCATCAGCTGGTGAAGGTAAAATTGCAGTTATGAAGGTGGTTAAGGAAGTTCTTGCACTTGGTCTTAAAGACGCAAAGGACCTCGTTGACGGAGCACCAGTTGACCTTAAGAAGGATATGAAGAAGGCGGAAGCTGAAGATTTCAAGAAGAAACTTGAAGAAGCAGGTGCGAAAGTAGACCTTAAGTAATACAAACAAAAAATCCGCAATTAAGCGGATTTTTTGTTTGTATTTTATTACTTTTGTACCTGTTGGGAAAGTGTCAGAATCTTCAAAAAGGATTTTGCTCTCTGTTTACTAGATAAAACAAACTATTGACAAATATCATATATTTGTGGTATAATAAAAACTGTATCAGGGGGGCATTTTCCCTAAATTTGATTTCACTAAAATAAAGGGCTACCAATGAAAGTCAAAATGGCGCTGTTCTTTGTAGCGGTCTTGGGAATATTTGTATTATCTGGATTTTCCTGGGGTCTGTTGCAGTGGATTGTTCTCATCATTACCTTTCTTGCATTATTTGTTCGTCCAATTGTTCGTCCGTTAAAGCAAATCGAAATGGGCTACCCAAAACCAAAGGAGTAATTGTCTCACAGAAAGTCTTGTCTTCCTGTGAGACTTTTTGTTATTATTTCGGCACATTTTGATAAATATGCAATATGGCGCGACTTTATATTTTTCTGTACAATAGAGCTTATTATGGAACTTCTGGCACGATTATTAGGCGGAGTAGATAGAGTGAAAATTATGCGTTTTTTTCTTCATCATGAAGATATTATTCTTTCACTTAATGAGGTCTCTAATAAAACAAAATCAAAAAGTGTTGCTGTTCGCAAAGAGTTAACAGCTTTGATTAATATGGGTTTTATTGAAAAGAAAAAAGCAAAGATGGTTATTACAACAGGCTCCGGTAAAAAGGTTTATTCAAAAGTAAAAGAAGTAAATGGTTTTAAATTAAATCCAGAATTCCCACACAATCAAGCACTAAAAGATTTGTTATTTGATTTTCAATTACTCGATAAAAAAGAACTCGTCTCTCGTTTCAAACAAATTGGGCGTATTAAGTTATTTATACTTTCTGGTCTTTTTATTGGTGAAACAAAATCTCGAGTTGATATTTTGATTGTTGGTGAAGCTATTAAGCGACCAAAAGCAGAAAAAGTTTTGGAAACACTTTCAGCAGAGCTTGGGCGTGATGTGGTATATTCGATTATGGATGTAGAAGAATACGAATATCGTTATAAGATGTATGATAAATTTTTAAGGGATATTATTGATATGTCACATGAAAAAGTTATAGATAAGATGAAGGATAGAATTCTTGGGTAAGCGTTATTAGTTAGGGGGTTAGGATGTTTTTCGTTAGATAATACAAGGGAATTTGCTTCGCAAATTCCCTTGTATTATTATTTCTCTAACGACTAACGACTGTGTTCAGATATGACTTATAAGTAATAATATGACTCATAAACCTCCCATAATCTTCTTCACTTGTAATTGACGGACTATTAACATCTGCAAAAAAAGTATTTGAAAGACCTATTGATTTTGCTTTATTGTTCATTGATTCTACAAAAGACTTATCACTCATAGCATCTTTATATACTTGAGAAGCATCAATAGTATTGTTATTAATAATATCTGGAATAAACTGTAACCTAGTTTTAGTTTTAAAATTAACTGAGTTCTTGATTGTGTTATCTTGATTAAGAAATTCAAGAGAAATAATTGCAGACATTAGTCGAGTCATATTAATTGATGAAATAGTGGTCGTTGATAATGTCGTTGGTTTGAATTCATTCTCATCTCCTCGCGTAATTATTATTGTGGTTGTTGAGTTAACAAAATCATAAACAAACTTAGCATCATAATCATTAAGTCTGACACATCCGCCACTAAAAGCACTGGATACTTTAGTTCCATCTGGATAATAGGGGATACCATGAATAAAATAATTCCCGAAAAGATGAACACTAAAAGGCATATATACGTGCCCAATAGAACTAAAATGAAGTGGAATTTTGTAGTCACTCGTATATACTCCGCCAATTGTCTCGTAATAACTACCAGGTTTTCCTTGAGAAACTAATTCCATTGTGGTTGTTGTCCCATTGTTATGTATTTCAAGTTTGTTTGTATCTAAATGAATAACAATAGTATTGTCTTGTATTGGTTTTTCAACTATTTCTGTATCTTTATCAATATTTTTCTCAGCAGCGGTTATTATTGGATGTGCTATGTACCACACACTTGTCAGTAAAAGTATAAAAATAGGAAGTATAAAAGACGCGTGTTTCCGTATATTTTTTACCATAATTAATTCTGACTATACCATAAAAAGTGGATAATCTCGAACAAAAGATTTATAAAGACGCTATACTATAATTACCTTTATATGTCGAATATAAAGGTGTATATATACACACTTTATAATTATTAAAATAATCTATTATGTTTAATCCACTCGATATGTTAGGGCAAGCGCTTGTTGATACAAGTATGACCCTAATTGCGTTTCTTCCAAGTGTTATTATTGCAACAATAACATTTGCTCTTGGATGGGTATTCGGTCCTATCTTAGGGCGTGCGGTAGCTCATCTTATTTCTATACTTCGTATTGATAATGCTTTACACAAGGCAGGATTGGATACTGTAAGTGACCGAGCAGGAATAAGAATTTCTCTCGCAGGATTTTTAGGTGGTGTTATCAAATGGGCTATAATTGTTGCTTTTACAATGGCAGCATCAGAAATGGTTGGTCTTACACAAATAACACAATTACTTCGCGATATTTTGATGTATGTTCCACAAGTTATTATTGCAGCAATTGTACTTGTAATGTCTTTCCTAGTTGGAGATTTTGTTGCTCGTCTAGTTAGTCATTCAACAAAGGCTACAGGAATAAGTGGCGAATTTGCAGCAAAAGTTGCAAAATGGTCAATTGTTATTGTAGGCGGTATTTTCCCAGCTCTTACTCAACTACGTATTGCACAAGGACTTGTAGAAGTACTCTTTACAGGTGTTGTGTTTGCTCTTTCACTTTCAATCGGACTAGCATTCGGTTTGGGTGGAAAGGAAGCCGCAGCACGTGCAATTGAAAGAATGAAAGGGGGACAATAATTCTAAATTTAATAAATTTTGAATTCAAGAAAAGAGCGACCACGAAGTGGTCGCTCTTTTTGTTATCCTTTTTAATTTTTAAAACTATGAACTATACTCTAATTAGTAAATTATAGGAGATTGTTATGTTGCTCAATGTTCCGTATCAAAAGGATTTATTTGCTCCATTTTTTCAACCTTTCCTTGTTGGATTTCCTTGTAGTTGTGCTCGAGTTTGTGATTGTCAAAATCCTGAGCCAAAAGAAGGAATTGCTCTTTCGGGTTATGAATGTCCCGAACATAATCATGTGCCATTACAGAGTCAATACTGTCTGGCCAATCATCATTGGTTCGAAGGGGAATAAAAGTGGTTTAGCCTAGCTAAACCACTTTTGACTTTATACATAATAAAGTATAGAGTTTAAAATAATTTTGTTCTTTTTAAGTTATTTTTTCTATAAGAAAGGGGGAGTAAATCATGCTTAAAGAGATTGGTGGTAAAAAAATGAAACTCATTTGTCCGCAATGTCTTGGTTCCAACATCGGAAGCTCTGGTATGGGGAGTAATTATCTTCATTGTTTTGGTCACTGTATGACAGATATTCCAGCGGGAGAGGTTCTGATAGAAGAAGTAAAGGAAGACGAAGTTGCTGCACTTTCTCAAGATCCTTACTGAATAGGAGTATTATTATGCCATGCATGGGACCCAGTCTTCCGCCTTGCTTTAAGGTGCCGGAAGGGACAGAAGTAATTGCTCTTCAGTTTGATAAAGATGGTGCAAAAATTGTTTTTCTTGATATTGATGGTAAGGTTATCAATGTCGAAAATCCCCCAGTAATTACAACAGAAGCAAAAATCGACTTATCACTATCCAGTACAGCGGAATCAATGGAAGGTAATAGTGGATCATCCATTGACGCAACTTTCAATTTTGGTGTCAAAAATGGTTGCGATGTTCCAGACGCATATAGAACAGAAATTATTAATTCCTTTTGAAATTTTGTGATTAAAGCGGTGCCACAGGCACCGCTTTTCTTATTGTTTTTTGGGTTCCAACTAAAGGCTATAAGCCAATAGCTAAAGGCTGTTTAAATTCCTTGACTTCTTTTTCCTATTTTGATAGTATGTGAAGCACTACTTAATGATAAAAAGAAACGAAAAAACAAGCTAACTAAGGAGGCCTCGTGACGTTTCGTTACTAGCCGCCTGAAAGGCGGATTTTATTTTCCCAAATTATTAAGTAGTCGACGTTGTTATTTGACAATAGAATCCCGTGCATCACACGCGCAACAATACTGTTATTCCAGTAGTAGAAATTATCACTGGGGTCTAGCGGAGCTGATGACACGGACACATAAAAGAAGTTCATAGATTGGTGCAAACTAATTTATGAATAAAAAAGACAATTGAACATGCAACATTTGGAGCGGTCTAAATGTTGTGGTGATAGTTATGTTTCCTAATAGGAAATATAAGAGCAGACGGTGGATGCCTAGGCTCTAAAGAGCGATGAAAGACGTGGTCAGGCGGCGATACGCTTCGGGGAGGTGCCTAACAACCTTCGATCCGGAGATTTCTGAATGAGGAAACTCAATGCGAGTAATGTTGCATTGTCATAGCAAGCATTTGCATGACGCTCACCCTGGGAAGTGAAACATCTCAGTACCAGGAGGAAAAGAAAACAAAAGTTATTCTGCAAGTAGCGGCGAGCGAAAACAGAGAAGCCCAAACCATTGGTAGTAATACCAAGTGGGGTAGTAAGATAGAAACGTAGTTTACTAGAAGAGTTACAAAAGGTATGTATAGATAAAGTTGTTGGAAAGCAACGCCAAAGAAAGTGATAGCCTTGTTATCGAAATGCATACCCCTCTTTTGTTTCTAATCTTGAGTAATTCGAGACACGAATAGCTCGGATGAATCAACCGGAACTAACCGGTAAGGCTAAATATCTTTAGAGACCGATAGTGAACTAGTACCGTGAGGGAAAGGTGAAAAGAACCCCGGAAGGGGAGTGAAATAGAACTGAAACCGTCTGTTTACAAGGAGTAGAAGAGGTACTTGTACCTCGACTGCGTGCCTATTGAAGAATGAGCCAACGAGTTATAGGTTACTGCAGGCTAAGTGGTATAAAGTCACGGAGCCATAGCGAAAGCAAGTGTGAATAGCGCGAAATTATTGTAGTAGCTTATAGACCCGAAGCCGGATGAGCTTACCATGAGCAGGGTGAAGTTTATCGAAAGGTAAATGGAGGCCCGAACCAGTAGGTTGTACGACTCCTTTGGATGACTTGTGGTAAGGAGTGAAAAGCTAATCGAATTCGGTAATAGCTGGTTCTCTCCGAAATAGTTTTT